>ENA-UOXP01000449-UOXP01000449.1-mixed-culture-metagenome-genome-assembly--contig:-NODE-449-length-31941-cov-5.619080_pt1 | contig 31941 bp, 30 predicted proteins | sample MGYA00238161_ERZ761639 | MGnify/ENA primary metagenome ERZ761639 (study PRJEB28913, sample SAMN08776760) | mixed culture metagenome | isolation source: Freshwater growth medium | place: USA...
TTAAATCTCCACCACAAACACCCACACTTATCAGTCATTCATCTTGTTAAAGAACAGTTTGCTTTTCAGCTTTTCGTTAGCGCTTTGCGTTAACGAGGTGCGCATTATACAGGGCTTTTAAACCGCGTCAACACTAATTTCAAAACATTTTTAATTAGTATTAACTTTCTTTCGTATTTGTCGCATTTGCTACCAATCGCTTAATTAAAATCATCAGCGAGGCGCGCATTTTACAGGTCTTTAAGACTTGGTCAAGTAAAATTTAAACTGTTTTTTTACTTGCTACGCGCTTCGTTCATCAAGCGAAGGCGCGCATTCTACCGTGGATGGAAATTTGGTCAAGCAGAAAATTGAATTGTTACAATTAAATTACAAATTGCAAGACTAAAGCCATCATCTAAGGTCTAGGAGGCGTTGCTAGCAGCCAAGCAAATGGCAATAAATTCTTCAGGGTTAAGTGAGGCTGTACCAACGAGAGCGCCATCAATATCAGGCATATCAAATAACTGCTTAGCATTAAGACTGTTGACACTTCCTCCATATAGGATGCGTATATTCTGCGCAAGCTCGGCATCTAAAATCTCGATGTGGCCGCGCAAAAAACCTAGCACGTTTTGTGCGTGCTCTGGCGTAGCTGCCTTGCCAGTACCAATCGCCCATACTGGCTCATATGCCAATATGCCACCTGCCAATCCTTGCACGCCTATTTCATGAATCACTGCGTTTAACTGTCGAATGGTCACGATATCAGTGGCACCATCTTCATACTCTTCTAGCGTTTCACCCATGCAAAAAATGGGGATGAGCCCAGATTTCACAGCCACTTCAAAGCGTTCCCCAGTCGAAAGATCCGTGTCATGACCATGCATGCGTCTTTCTGAATGCCCAATAATGACGTATTTACATCCAAATTCTTTAAGCATGGGTGGTGATACCGAACCCGTATGCGCACCTGATTGATAGCGACTCATGTTTTGGCCGCCCCAATGAATATGGGTGTGCTCTAAAATAGATTGCGCTTGATATAGGTAGGGATGTGGCATGCAAACGACATAATCGGCTTGCTGATGTAATTGTGTTTCAGCAACGAGCTTTTCTAAAAACAGTTGATTGGACGGTATGTCGCCATTCATTTTGCGATTAGCCACTACCATCTTACGCCTCATGGACGTGCCTTCGTTTGAAGCTGGAATAAATACATCGTTACATCATACATGACAGACACTCTACTTTTTGACTGTCATCAATGCAATGCAATTTTTGCAAACTTACGCTTACCTACCTGCGCAACGAGCGTAGTGTGTTTTGCAATTTGCAGATTTTTATCCTCGACTTTTTCACTGTTCAGCTTAACTCCGCCCTGTTGGATAGCACGCATAGCTTCGCTGGTGCTCTCGACCAAACCAGCCATCTTGAGCATTTGTGCAATGCCAATCGCATCGCCCTCAATGTTCAAACTTACTTCTGGCACTTCATCCGGTATACCACCTTTGGCTCTGGTCTGAAAATCAGCCAAGGCTTTTTCAGCATCGGCTTGGCTGTGAAAACGCGCCACAATCTCCTGCGCAAATCGCACTTTAATATTGCGTGGATTCTCCCCACTAGCAATTTGTGCTTTCCAACTTGCGATGGTTTCTAGCGACTCAAACGAGAGCAACTCTATGTATCGCCACATCAGCTCATCAGACACTGACATGATTTTTGCAAAGATAATTTCCGGCGCTTCTGCCACGCCGATGTAATTACCTAATGACTTAGACATCTTATTTACACCATCCAAGCCTTCCAACAGCGGCATTGTCAATACACACTGCTGGCCGATACCTGCTTGCTTTTGTAATTCGCGCCCCATTAACAAATTGAATTTTTGATCCGTTCCACCAAGCTCCACATCTGCTTTAAGCGCAACCGAATCATAGCCTTGCAACAATGGATACATAAATTCATGGATAGCAATAGGCTGATTGCCTTTGAATCGTTTACTAAAGTCATCACGCTCCAGCATACGTGCTACGGTGTGACTTGCAGCCAGCTTCAGCATACCCGCCGCGCCTAACTCATTCAGCCATGTAGAGTTAAATACAATCTCTGTTTTATCTTGGTCGAGTATTTTAAATACTTGCGTTGCATAAGATTTTGCATTCTCGGCCACCTGCTCTTTAGTTAAGGGCGGACGTGTGGCACTTTTGCCTGTGGGGTCACCTATCATGCCGGTAAAGTCACCAATCAAAAACAGCACCTGATGCCCCAAGTCTTGAAACTGCCTGAGTTTGTTGAGCAACACGGTATGACCCAGATGCAAATCTGGTGCGGTAGGATCAAACCCGGCCTTGACTCTTAGGGGCTTGCCTGTTTTCAACTTTTCAACCAACTCATGCTCAATGAGCAATTCGTCTGCACCACGTTTAATAATGGCCAAGGCTTGATTTATGTCTGTATTCACTACTCATTCCGATACGGTTAGATGGATGATTGTTTACGCATACTGACTTTTTAATATTCTTTCTTTTCTGTTAGTATGCTTTTCTACTCTGATTAATTTGATGTTTTAGCTCGTAAATTAATTTCATGCTACGCAAAAACACCACATAACATTTTAACGCAAACACTATGTTTTCAGAACGCAAATTTTCGCGCAAACGCTTAAAGCTTCACTGGTTAGCCATTGCCAGCGGGATACTTGCGCTTGTTCTATTTTTAGCAGTGAACGATACGCCTCAGGCCGAGACACGCCCAGTGGTGCTCGATACTGTCAATGAAGAGGTATCACTACCTTTACCCAGCCCAACCATTGATCGTAATGAAGCATTTTGGCAAATTGAGCAAGTAAGAAGAGACGACACGTTAGGCTCATTGTTTAAGCGGATGAATATTCGCGATGAAGAAGCCATTAAATTTTTGATGCTTAGTCCTGATGCCCATGCGCTTAACACCCAACTCATGCCTGGCCACACCGTGGAAGTTAAATCTAACTTGCAAGGTAAACTGCTATATTTAGAGTACGAACTAGATGCAGACAATATTTTAGTCGCTGGGCTTACTAACAATGGGTATGTGGTCGCCACCAAAAAACTCGTGTTGGAAAGTCAGCAAGTACTGAAATCCGCCGTGATACGCGACACTTTGTTTGGTGCTACCGACGATGCTGGTATTCCCGATCAGATCGCGATACAAATCGCAGATATTCTGTCGTCTGAAATAGATTTTTATCAGGATCTACGCATGGGCGATAGATTTCATGTCATTTATGAAGCTTTTTATAATGCAGGCGAGATGATGAAAACGGGCAATGTGCTAGCCGTTGAGTTTGTCAATAATGGTAAAACCTATCAAGCCATTCACTTTGGTGACACCTCTGGAAAATATGCTTATTACACACCTGAAGGCAAAAGTCTGCATAAAACCTTTCTTCGCTCTCCTTTAGAGTACACCCGCATCAGCTCCTCGTTTAATGCTGGGCGCTTTCACCCCATATTGCAGCGTATTAAGGCTCATCGCGGTGTGGATATGGCAGCACCAACAGGCACACGTATTAAAGCTTCGGGTGATGGAGTTGTAGCGTTTATGGGCAGAAAAGGGGGCTACGGTAATGTCATCATACTAAATCACCCCAATGGTGTGAGTACTGTGTACGGGCATTTATCTAGATTTTCAGATGCTATCCGTAAGGGCGACAGAGTGAACCAAGGCGATATCATTGGCTATGTGGGTATGTCAGGCTTAGCCACGGGCCCACATCTACATTATGAATTTCTGGTGAATGGCAGCCATCGCGACCCCATGAAAGTCGCATTACCCACTAGCGTGCCTATTGATGACAGCCTGAAGTCTGCATTTTACGAGCAAAGTACCACCATGATTGCGAAACTAGAAATGCTTAAACAGCGCATGCAACTAGCAGCACACTCTACGCCATAACTCCATGCGCTCAACCAATTTGTATATAGGCATCATGTCTGGCACCAGTCTTGATGGTGTTGACGTATGCTTAGTGCATTCGCCAGACAAGCAATTTGAAGTGCTGGCTACACATTTTCTTGCCTATCCCAACCGAATTAAATCAGCACTGCTAACACTGCACACGCCCAGCCATAACGAGCTAGAAGCATCGCAATGCTTGGCTAATGAATTAGCGGTACTTTACGCAAACGCGGTGAAGGCTCTATTAGAAAAGGAACAGCTACATCCTTCTAATATCGCGGCGATTGGTTGTCATGGGCAAACCATTCGCCATAAACCAGTGATCGATGGGCAGATAGGTTTTACATTGCAAATAGGCAATGCTGCGCTACTGGCCGAGCTCACGCAAATTACCGTTGTTTCAGATTTTAGAAGTCGCGATATTGCTGCCGGTGGACAAGGTGCGCCATTGGTCCCCGCATTTCATCAATCGATATTCAGTCACCCGAGTAAACACCGCGCCATTATTAATATTGGCGGCATTGCTAACATCACCTATTTACCACCAATTTCTGATAAGCAGACGCCAGTTTTAGGCTTCGATTCTGGCCCAGGCAATATGCTGATAGATGCCTGGACGCAACAACATCTGCATCAAGACTATGATGCTAACGGCGCTTGGGCGGCGACAGGTAAGACTGATGCAACACTTTTGCGCCAAATGATGCAGGATACATTTTTTGCACTACCCCCACCCAAAAGCACGGGACGGGATTTATTTAATGATGCTTGGCTAGACCATCATCTTGCTCACACATCAATGCAGCCGCAAGATGTTGCAAGGACACTTGTCGCATTGACTGTAGATTCTATTGTGGATGCACTTAAACGCTTTTGCCCTGCAGTAGATGAGGTTTACCTGTGTGGTGGCGGTGCCCACAATACGCTTTTGCGCAATGAATTAGGCGTTAATCTATCAGGCGCTAGTGTTGCGCTCACTGAGGCGCTCAATGTTGGCGTGGACTGGGTGGAGGCTGCTGCGTTTGCTTGGTTAGCACAACAAACTATGCAACACCAACCAAGCAACTTACCCGCAGTCACTGGCGCTAAAGGGTTGCGTATATTGGGTGCCATCCACCAAGCTTAACGATTGACTAACGATCTCGCCATTATTGATGGCATACGTTAAAAAGCTTATACAATTCAAGCGCGCCGTGTGCCCATTTCGCGATATCCTTGCGTATAATCGTATCTAATCTACCCTTATGATAAGACACGTGTTATGAGCAAAAAACCTACAAAAGCCACCATCACATTCGATAACGATACTGCACCTATTGATTTACCAGTACTCTCAGGCAGTTTAGGTAACGATGTCATTGATATCCGCAGTTTAGGCAAACATGGCGTGTTTACTTACGACCCTGGCTTTATGTCGACCGCCGCATGCCAATCTAATATTACTTTTATCGACGGTGAAGAAGGCCTTTTATACTACCGCGGCTATCCTATTGAGCAATTGGCAGAGCATTGTGATTTTTTAGAAGTGTCCTATTTGCTTATGCATGGAGAGCTTCCCAACGCAGCACAAAAAGATGAGTTCACCAAGCTGATTGGCACGCATACCATGTTGCACGACCAACTCACTAATATGTACCGTGGCTTTAGGCGTGATGCCCACCCAATGGCTGTGATGATTGGGGTGGTAGGCTCGATGTCCGCCTTCTATTTCGATGCGATGGATGTTTACAATCCACAACATCGTGAGATTTCCGCCTATCGATTATTGGCCAAAGTGCCGACCATTGCCGCATGGAGCTACAAGTACAATTTGGGACAACCCTTCATGTATCCCAAAAACAAACTGAATTATGCAGAGAATTTTATGCATATGATGTTTGCCACACCCTGTGAAGATTACGAACCCAACCCGATATTAGCCAAAGCATTTGAAAAAATCCTGATTCTGCATGCCGACCATGAGCAAAATGCTTCGACTAGTACTGTGCGTTTAGTTGGCTCCAGTGGTGCCAACCCGTTCGCTAGTATTTCTGCAGGCATTGCATCGCTATGGGGTCCTGCGCATGGCGGGGCTAATGAAGCCACACTTAAAATGCTAGAAGAAATTGGCGATGTCAGCCGTATTGGTGAATTTATTAAGCGCGCCAAGGACAAATCAGATAGCTTCCGCTTGATGGGTTTTGGTCACCGCGTGTATCGCAACATGGACCCACGCGCTGCCATTATGCGCAAAACCTGCCACGAGGTACTCAATGAACTGGGTTTAAATGACGACCCGATGTTCAAACTCGCCATGGAACTAGAACGCATTGCCTTAGAAGATGAGTATTTTGTTTCACGCAAACTCTATCCCAACGTCGACTTCTACAGCGGCATTGTGATGCGTGCAATGGGTATTCCAAATAGCATGTTTACCGCCATTTTTGCATTGGCACGTACTGCGGGATGGATTGCGCAGTGGAGTGAGATGAATGCTGATGCCGAGCATAAAATTGGTCGACCTAGACAGCTTTATACTGGCGCGCACAGACGCGAATTTGTGCCGATTAATAAGCGCTAATTAGCAAACTAACGACGGCTACTGTGCTTGAATAAACCCGAGCCGTTTTAACGCGGTTTGCATTTTTATTGCTACTTCTGCGTAGCCAAGTGCATTCGGATGAATCTGGTCAGCCTTTAGTGCACGGTCTGACAGCACATCTGAGAATACATCTGCAATGAGCGGTACGCTGCTTTCCTCCGCTACACGCGCATATAGCGGGTGATCAGACAAGTTACCCACCGCTGCCATGAACGGACTAATTTCGGGAATAGCGACTAAAGCAATTTGAACGCCTTGTGACTTAGCTTGCTGTATTATCGCTTTAAGATTCTCTTCCACTTGCTTCGCCGGGGTATTACGTAACAGATCGTTACCACCCAGCTCTAAAATGAGGAGCGTTGGTTGATGTGCCTCAAGCAGTGCAGGTAGTCGCTGAAGCCCACCACTACTGGTATCACCAGGAATGCCTTCATTCACAATACGCCACCCGGTCGATTTTTCTAGCAACCGAGGATAGGCTTGCTCCGGTGTTGCACCTGTGCCATAACTTAAGCTGTCACCTAGAATCAATACGGTCGAGCCAGCTGAAACAGCTGGCCTCGGTGTTTGTGATTCTCCGCAACCCAGAAGCACCAAACAAATAATGAGGATGATATTTTTCACTAGGCTATTCATCGGATACAACGTCTCACCAAATGGAAAAGCCAAGCGATTGCTTGGCTTTTTAACACGCAATTACATAGTTATACTGAAAATGAAGAGCCACAACCACATGTGGTTTGTGCGTTTGGATTGCGAATCACAAACTGAGAGCCTTGTAAGCTATCTTGATAATCAATCTCTGCTCCCATCAAATACTGAAGGCTCATCGGGTCAATTAACAAGGTCACAGCATCTTTCTGCACTTGCGTATCATCTTCGTTGACTTCTTCTTCAAACGTAAATCCATACTGAAAGCCAGAGCAGCCGCCACCACTGACGAACACGCGCAGTTTTAAATCTGGCGTGCCTTCGTCTTCAATCAACTCTTTGACTTTTTTTGCAGCATTGTCTGTAAATACCAATGGTGCTGGTATTTCCATGTCTGCAATATTCTCTGTGTTTAACTCTGCAACTGTGTTCATATATGCTCCTTTAACTACATGCATTGCTTACTATATATTATGACGCTTGAATAACACAAACGTTCGTATCCTGCGGTTTGTTTAGACAGACGTTTCTATTGCTTCTTCACCAATATAAATTAATCTGCCTTCAATCACTGCACCCGTGTGCATCTCAAGTGATTTGTAATGTAAATCGCCCGTAATTCTAGCTTTGGGCTGCAATTCAATAAACTGGCCCGCTTTCACTGGTCCAACCACTTTACCGTTGAGCACGATCTTTGCAGCAGCGACGGCACCTTCTACACGCCCATGCTCACTTAAGATTAAAGTGCTTGGTGTATCCACAGGCTCCGAAACATTGCCACGCACAGCGCCATCAATACGCAAACCACCACTAAAATAAATATTACCTTCTATGCGTGTTTCCGCGCCAATTAACGTATCGATTCTGCTGTCAATTTTGTTACTTTTTTTGAAAAACATCGCAAATCCTTACATTACTCTACGGTATTAAAACTGTGCTTATTTTTATTGTTGGTTATTTGCCAGTGCGCTTGCCTAGCATATTTTTGTAAAAGACCAATTCCTCTTTCACTTTCAAGCTCTCATCTTGAACGGTTGCCAACTCTTTTGCAAGGTTATTATTCGTGGCAAGCTCCACTTGCAACTCACGTTGCGCTCCAATTAACTTGGTTTGGAGTTCTTTGTTTTCAAGTAGTGTTTGGTCTAAGCGCATTCGAATGGTCTTTTGCTCTCCATCGTGTAACACCAAAAACGCTATAGCAAACCCTAAACACACAAACGCGAATGCAAGTAGCCACTGCAAATACCAAGGTCTGCGTGAACGCACAGCTACTTGTTTAGCGGTTAATCCAAAGTTACTGCGAAATTTACGTCTAATTGGTTTCATGCCATGTGTTAGGGCAGCAATGGAAGTACTTGCAACCCCATTTTCTCATCAAAGCCCATCATGATATTCATATTTTGCACCGCTTGTCCCGCTGCACCTTTCACAAGGTTATCTTGTACAACTACTAACGTTAGATAACCACTGGCTTGCGGTTGTAGCGAAATACGCAGGTGATTTGCGCCACGCACCGAGCGTGTCTCTGGTAGTCGTCCTGACGGCAATACATCCACGAAATACTCATTTGCATAGCGTGTTTCATACAACGCCTGCAAATCAACGCCCTGCGCACTTGCCGCTAGTTTGACATAGAGTGTTGACAACATGCCACGTATCATGGGAATCAAGTGTGGTACAAAAATAAAATCCAACTCAGTTTTTGCCAATAGATTGAGTTGCGCCACAATCTCAGGATGGTGCCTATGCCCAGCGACACCATACGCTTTCATACTATCGCTGGCTTCTGAGAATAAAGTAGAAACTTCTGCTTTACGCCCCGCCCCTGAAACGCCTGATTTAGCATCTGCAATAATAGGCGCTGAAAAATCAATGTAGCCCTTTTCTAACAAAGGGGCTAGGCCAAGCAACACTGTAGTAGGGTAGCAGCCAGGATTGCCAATGACCTGTGCTTGTTGAATGTCTTGGCGGAATAGCTCTGGCAGTCCATACACCGCTTGTTTTAGCACGTCAGGGCAAGCGTGTGGCATTTTGTACCATTGCTCGAACACTGTGGCGTCTTGCAGTCTAAAATCGGCTGCTAAATCAATGATCTTTACGCCAGCCGCAATCAGTGACTCTGCTTGATTCATGGCAACGCCATGTGGTGTAGCAAAAAACACCACATCACATACGCTGAGGTTTGCAGTAGCTGGATCGCTGAAAGTCAACGTAACATAGCCGCGCAAACTCGGGAACATATCAGCAACCCATGTGCCAGCATCGCCTCTGGAGGTAATTACCGTCAGCTCAACCTGTGGATGCAATGCCAATAAACGCAAAAGCTCTACACCGGTATATCCAGTGCCGCCAACTATGCCTACCTTTACTTTTTTTGCCATGGAATAAAAGACACCTTAAAACTGAAACCTTAAATGAAAAAGGTCGCAGACGCGACCTTTTTTTATCACTAGACGCTCAATGAAGCGTTGTAAGCAATTAACGTTTAGAGAATTGTTTACGACGACGCGCTTTACGTAAGCCCACTTTTTTACGTTCAACTTCACGTGCATCACGTGTTACAAAGCCTGCGTGTGACAATGCACTTTTCAAGGCTGCATCATAATCGATCAATGCGCGTGTGATACCGTGACGTACCGCACCTGCTTGACCTGACTCACCACCACCTACAACGTTCACCATAATGTCGAAACTCGCTGTATTGTTAGTAAGCTCTAATGGTTGACGTAAGATCATGCGTGAAGTCACGCGTGAGAAGTATTCATCTACCGGCTTATCATTCACGATGATATTACCTTTGCCAGATTTCAAGAACACGCGCGCTACTGAACTTTTGCGGCGGCCTGTACCATAATTGTATTTACCAATCATTCTAATTCCTTAGATAGTCAATGCTTGCGGTTGTTGTGCAGCATGTTCATGCTTGTCGCCAGCATAAACTTTCATTTTTTTGATCATGGCATAACCAAGTGGACCTTTAGGTAGCATGCCTTTCACCGCTTTCTCTAGCGCACGACCTGGAAAACGATCTTGCATTTTAGAGAATGTCGTTGTGCTGATACCACCTGGGTAACCTGAGTGACTGTGATATTGCTTATCAGTCGCTTTTGCACCAGTCACTTTGATTTTGTCTGCGTTAATCACTACGATGTAGTCGCCAGTATCCACGTGAGGTGTGTAAATTGTTTTATGTTTACCACGTAAACGGTGAGCAATAGCGCTGGCTAAACGACCTAATACTAAGTCAGTGCCATCGATTACGAACCAATCACGTTGTACTTCATGCGTTTTTGCTGAAAATGTTTTCATTTTTATAACTACCAGATCATAGCTTATAAATTCAAGAGGGCGGATTATATGCTTTTGCACATTAAGTTGTCAACGCCGTGTTGATTATTTTAACTATTATTTTTTTACTAGCGCTTCACCTAGCTACAAAATCTGGCACGGCGATTGCTTAATCAGTATTAAGTAGACGCAGCTGATAAACAACAACATACGTAAGTTACTGATTTGTAATAAATAATTAAAAGTAACCAATCATACTGTTGATTATACACAAACAATGATGTGATGTTTTCATCAGTTGCATGTGAAAAGGGTTGATTATGGATAACAATTTTAAACTAAGAAAAGCCATCATTATCGCCATCGCGCTGATGGGTACGGCTTACTCTATGCATTCGAAAGCCATAGGCTTAGGCGATGTCCAAGTAAAATCTTATTTAGGTCAGCCGCTTTTGGCGAATATTAAAGTGAGCGGTCTAGACAAAAAGATGGACGAGCGCTGCTTTAACATTACCAGTGACGATGTCAACGCGATTAGCAATGTAAGCTTTAAGTTGAATCGCATTACTGACGAAAGCGGTGTTTTGACGCTTACTTCAAATAAGGCTGTGTTAGAGCCCATTGCTTCACTCACACTAGTCAGTCATTGCGATACGACATTTACACGTCAATATAGCCTGTTAATTGACCCTGCAAACCTAACGCAAGCTAGCGAAAGCAATGCATACAATGAAACCATCACCAACGGTGCCATTGTTAGCAACATCAACACCGATGTAATCGCGAATGAATCTGGAACAGCGGCACCTACACAAAACACCACTGCATCAACAAACAATAAACGTAAAAACAAAACCAAATCAAAACCGCAAACAACGTCAGCAGCATCAGTTACACCAAACAACAACGCACAAGTCACTTATACAAAACCAGTAAAACCTGAAACGCCCAGCCCTGTGGCAGCGCAACCTAAGCTCACTATTTCTGGAGGCAATTTAACAGCGGTCGATTTATCCAGAATGCCGATGCAGTTGTCATTTGATAAGCGCATCAACACGAACCGTGAATCCAACCCACAGGCTTACTCTGAACAAGCTGGATTTGCCGATGAAGTGACTGTGATGAACAACCGCTTGGCACATTTGGATAAACAACTGAATAGCTTATATGTGCAAAATGCCAGCCTTAAACAAGCAAATGCGCAATCTACCTCAGAGCTTTCTTCACTGAAACAACAAAATGATGTGTTACGCATGATTGCATTTTGCTTAGGCGGCGGATTATTGGCGACTGGTTACTTTTTTGTGGATTGGTTAAGACGCAGAAGCTTCTTGGCACAAGCTGAAAAAGAACAAGCTTTATGGGAAAGCTTGCAATCTGCTGGCTTGGGCTTGGAAGACAACTCCGACTTTACGATTGATGAAAACTTATCTAAACAAGCCAATGCAAACCAATTTACAGTAAAAATGGATGAGGAATCATCCGATATGGCTAACAAGCCACTGTTTAACAGCACGTATCCAGGCCACTCACATTCTGAAATCATCGAAGAAGTCACCCACATTACCGATGATGCTGAGTTATTGATTTCTCATGGCCGCATTCATTTGGCCATTGAACTGTTACAAAATCATTTAATTGAATCACCAAAAGAATCCGCGTCTACTTGGCTGTTTTTATTAGATTTACTGGCAAAAGAGAATATGCAAAGTGAATTTGAAATTGCAGCCAATGAATGCAAAAAACATTTCAATGTACAAGTGGAAGGATTTTCCAGACCTCTCGCAGACAGCACTGGCTTAGAGTCCTACGAGCGCATTTCTAAAGAACTACAAAAAATCTGGGGCACTCAAGAAGCGCTTATTTTGTTGGATGAACTCATTTACAACACGCGCTTAGAGCCGCGTTTAGGCTTTGATAAACCTGTATTTGAAGAGTTAGTATTACTCAGAGAAATCGCTGAAGAAGAGGTGAAGTTAGCTGAAGTGATTTCATTGCATGAAGAAAAAACATCACGTAGACAGAAAAAGGAAAAAACCATGACCATCAACTTGCCTGAAATTGAAGTATCTGAAGAGTTTAAACAACTGGCGTTAGAAACAAGCCAAGACAATGTTGAAAGTGCGAAATCTGAAGACAGTGAAGCGCATTTTGAGTTTGAGTTATTAGATATTGCGCACCGTTAAATGGGGCTATTGAAAGATTAATTCTAAGAATAGACCCAATGTAATTGCTGCACCAATCCAGCTGTTACGCAAAAACGCCTTAAAGCAATCTGTTTTAAGGCGTTTTTTTATGAGCTGATACTGCTGAATAATGAGTAAACCAGCCAGTACAAGACCAGAAAAATAAAACTCACCAAATTGCATAAACCAGCCAACATAAACCAGAATAGCTAACATCGCCACAAAACATAACATGATGGCGAACACATCATATCGACCAAACAATAGCGCAGAGGACTGAATACCTATCTTGGCATCATCATCACGGTCTACCATGGCATAAGCGGTATCGTAAGCCATTGCCCAACACACATTCGCCAGTAGCAACCACCAAGCCAAAGGAGGTATGTAATCATTAATCGCCGCAAACGCCATGGGAATACCAAAACCAAAGGCTATGCCCAAATAAGCTTGTGGTATTGCTAAAAAACGTTTGGTGAGTGGATAGGTTGCGGCTAAAAAGAGTGCGGCGATGGACAATAGAATCGTTTTAAAATTTAAAAAACACACCAGCACAAATGCGAGCAGACTCAGCCCAAGTGCAAGATAAATAGCCTCTTTCACACTCACTTCCTGCGTGGCCAATGGTCGCATTTGGGTACGTTCCACCAGCCCGTCGTAATTGCGGTCCGCAATGTCGTTCATGACACAACCGGCGCTACGCATTAACACGGTACCCGTGACAAAAATCAGTACAACAGTGAGATTTGGGTAGCCGCGCCCTGCGATTAACAGCGCCCACAAGGTAGGCCATAGCAAGAGCAAAATACCAATCGGCTTATCTAAACGCATTAGGCGTTCATAAGCATTGAGTTTTTGAATGAGCATTTGCTTAGTCATACAGTTTGGGTAAGAAAACCTCGGTGACCAAAATACTAACGCAATTTAGATAAAATACAGAGCGCCTTGCCCATAAGAAAGCTGGCGCGCACTCTAAATGCGTGACCGCTTTTTGATACAACACATGATTGCGTGAAAGCTTTTTGTAACTAAGGGCTGAACGCCTGATTTGCGGGTTAGCAAACAATAGCGCCCCTAACGGCTGGTTGCCCAATCGCGCCAAATGATGCCACGGCCCCCTTCTGGCATTTCGCGGAATCACACTATGTGCAAACACCACCGCTTGCTGATTACCCAAGAGCATGACCTCTCTCACTGTTGCAAGCTGGCTTGGCTTTAGGCGAAGCAGACTCAATTCATCTTGGTTGGCACGCGCTTGCAGCATATACTGCGTTTCTACTGCAAATTGCGCATAGCGCTGTTGTAATCTAGCCGTCAGTGAATTTGTATTGATAAGCCAACTGTGGTCGCGCCGGCATGCCAATGGTTTGTTTAACCACCTTTGCCTTGCATGGATTGTGTGCGGGTAAATTTTCACAGCGCAGATTATCGCATAGCCAAACCGCTTACTTTAGCAGTCAACGCAAACATTACACTTTCACCAACTCTTCTACTTGGTAAAGCCATCGTGCCAAATGCTGATCAACGGCTTGCGGTGCTTCTGCTAACAAACGCTCAGCCATGGTTTTTGCTGTAGCTAGCAATGCCTCGTCTCGCTCTAAATCAGCTATTTTTAGCATAGGCACTCCGCTTTGACGTGTACCCAAAAACTCGCCAGGGCCGCGCAAATGCAAATCAGCCTGCGCGATTAAAAAACCATCGGTATGTTCATAAATCACTTTTAGACGCGCACGCGCAGTCTCCGATAACTTGTTTTGATAGAGCAAAATACAAGTGCTTTTAGCGGCTCCTCTCCCCACCCTGCCTCGCAGTTGGTGCAGTTGGCTTAAGCCAAACCGCTCGGCATGTTCAATGACCATCAGGCTCGCGTTTGGCACATCCACCCCCACTTCAATCACTGTAGTGGCCACCAATAATTGTGTTTGGTGCGTGCTAAATGCTTGCATGACTTGCTGCTTCTCAGCGGGTTTCATACGGCCGTGGACTAACCCTATTTTTAACTCTGGAAACTGTGCTTGCATGTAAGCATAGGTATCGTTTGCAGTTTGCAACTGCAATGCCTCAGACTCCTCAATTAACGGACAAACCCAATAGGCTTGTTGCCCAGCATGACAGGCCTCTTGCACACGCTGTAAAATTTCATCACGGCGCTGGTCAGACACCAACTTAGTGACAATAGGCGTTCTGCCTGGCGGCAATTCATCAATAGTCGACACATCCAAATCAGCGTAATAACTCATCGATAGCGTGCGTGGAATCGGCGTGGCGGACATCATTAATTGATGTGGTTCAGGCTGGCCTTTTTGCCGCAAGGCTAAGCGCTGTTGCACACCAAACCGATGCTGCTCGTCCACAATTGCCAGACCTAAGCGCTTGAATTGCACCGCCTCTTGAAACAAAGCATGGGTACCTACCACCATCTGAGCACTGCCATCGGCAATGGTATTCAGCGCCTGTGCGCGCTCTTTTTTGCTTTGGCTACCTGTGAGCCATGCAATCTGAATATTGAGTGGTTCTAGCCATTGCGTAAATTTTTTGAAATGCTGCTCTGCCAAAATTTCAGTGGGCGCCATCAGCGCCACTTGCCAACCGTGCTCAATGGCTTGTAGTGCGGCAATACAAGCGACAATGGTTTTGCCACTACCGACATCGCCTTGTAACAAGCGCTGCATCGGGTGCGGTTGTGACAAATCCTGAGCGATTTCCGCCACTACTTTTTTCTGTGCATTGGTCAACTGAAACGCTAAGTGCTGCAACAATGCAGGGACCAATTGTCTTGATTCTGCAACACTAGGTGCATCTAAACTACGCCGTTTTGCATAATGTTTACGCATAGATAGTTGTTGCGCCAGCAACTCGTCAAACGCAAGCCGTTGCCATGCCGGCAAGGTGCGCGCTTGTATTGCTTCAAGTGAAATATGTGGTGCTGGCTGGTGTAGCGTACGGATACTTTCAGCAAAGCTAGGTAACTGCTGTGCCGCATAGACCCATGCAGGTAATGTTTCAAAAAGCGCATCTTGTTGCATAGCAATATTGACGGCCTTGCGGATATTGGCCTGTGCCAAGCCTGCTGTAGTGGGATACACAGGGGTTAGTAGTGCATTGACTGGCGCGTCTTCTCGCCAAGTTTTGCATTGAGGATGCACCATTTCATAGCCAAAGAAGCCGTGGCGTACTTCGCCATACACCCTTAACTTAGCGCCCTCTTTCAGCATTTGAATTTGACTAGGGTAGAAATGTAGAAAGCGCAAAGTCAGTTGACCAGTCTCATCCTGCAAACGTGAAATCAATGCTTTACGCGGCTTATAACTGACCTCCGCGTGCACAATCTCGCCTTGCACCTGCACTTCGTCTCCCATGCGTAAATCCCGAATGGCCGTAATACGCGTTTCATCTAAATACCGCAAAGGTAAATGAAGAATTAAATCCTGCCGCGTGTGTAAGCCGAGTTTGGCTAAATGAGAAACCAGTGCTGGGCTTAAGCCCTTGAGTTCAGAAAGTTGCGTGTGTGTTGAAGTGGCAGACAAATTGGCACACTAAATTTTTTGCTCGGCGTGTGTCCCTTTCACGCGATTGATACGTGCTACATCGGGAATCTTGCGTAAATTGCGAATCAGCTCTGCCAAATGTACTCGGTTATGCACTTGCACAGTGAAGTTCACGTTGGTGTATTGACTACCGTCCGACTCTTCCACGCTTACATTGTCAATATTCGATTCCGCGTTGGCAATAGTGGTGGCAATTTTTGCCAGCATGCCCCGCTGATTCGCCACCGCAATACGCAGATTCACTTTAAAGAGTTTTTTATTGTCGGCATCCCAATCCACATCTAGCCATTTATCAGGGTCAAGTTTAAATTTTCGTATCGCCAGACAATCGTGTGTATGAATCACCAGCCCTTTGTCTTTGTTAATAAAACCTAAAATCGGATCCCCCGGAATAGGTCGACAACATTGCGCAAACTGAACTGCCATACCCTCAGTACCACGAATAGTAATGGTATCTAACGGTTTACTGCTTCGCTCTTTTACTTGATCCGCAATGTCCATATTGTTAGCAAGCAGTTGGTGCGCCACCATCAGTCCAACACGCTTACCTAAGCCGATGTCCGTCAGAATGGATTCTTTAGACTGGGTGCCGTAATCACGCATCACTTTTTGCCAATGCTTATCGGTAATTTCACTTGGCTCTACATGCAATGCCCTAAGGGCAATGTTCAACATGCGTTCACCTAGATGGGCAGACTCTTCCACTTTGATAGTTTTTAGATAATGCCGAATGTGCGAGCGCGCTTTGCCAGTGACCACATAATTCAACCAAGCTGGGTTAGGCTTGGCTAATGGCGCGGTAATGATTTCAACATTATCGCCATTACGCATTTCGGTTCTGAGTGGTGCGAGCTCATTGTTGATTTTCACAGCGACACAACTATTACCCACATCGGAGTGCACCGCATACGCAAAATCGACAGCGCTAGATCCTTTGGGCAAGGCTAGAATTTTTCCTTTGGGCGTAAACACATACACTTCATCGGGAAACAAATCGACTTTAAAGTGTTCTAGGAACTCGTAGCTGTCTTCACTCTCGGTTTGAATTTCTACTAAACGCTGCAGCCATTGATGGGTTTGCTGCTGTAGCTTGGTTAAATGCGCATCGGTAGTCTTGTATAACCAATGGGCAGCCACCCCTGCATCTGCAATGTTGTGCATTTCATCACTGCGAATTTGCACCTCGATGGGCGTACCGAATGGACCGAACAACGTTGTATGTAATGATTGATAGCCATTGACTTTAGGGATGGCAATATAGTCTTTAAAACGCCCCGGAATAGGCTTATAGAGTGCGTGCAGTGACCCCAAAGCCAAGTAACAAGAAGGGGTATCTCTGACAATGATTCTAAATCCGTAAATGTCGTTAACTTGCGACAATTTTACGGTTTTTCCCGTCATCTTCTGATAAATGCTGTAAAGATGCTTTTCCCTACCGATCACTTCTGCGTCAATTTTTGCGTCATTGAGCTGGTCTTGAATCGCACCGAGGATCTTGGTGATAACCTCTTTACGATTGCCACGCGCTGCTTTCACTGCTTTATCAATCACGTGATAACGTGTTGGATATAAATATTTAAAACTTAAGTCTTCCAGCTCCTGAAAAATTGGATTCAACCCCAATCGGTTGGCAATTGGCGCGTAAATGTCCAGTGTCTCGCGGGCTATGCGCTTTTGCTTGTCCAACTTCATGGCTTCTAAGGTTTGCATATTGTGCAAACGATCGGCCAACTTCACCAAAATCACACGCACATCTTGGCTCATGGCCAACAACATTTTGCGGAAGTTTTCTGCTTGCGCTTGTGTCGCCGTTTGTAGCTCTACTTTATCCAGTTTAGTCAGGCCATCTACCAAGTCTGCCACTTGCTTACCGAACACCTCACCAATTTCAGCACTTCCGACGCCAGTATCTTCTACTACATCATGCAGCAGCGCTGCCAGCAATGTTGGGATATCTAAATGCAATTTGGCAAGAATACAGGCCACCGACACTGGGTGTGTGATGTAGGGCTCACCTGTCTTACGAGTTTGGCCACGGTGCGCTTTTTCCGCATAGCGATAAGCTACCCAGACTTGCTCTATTTCTTCTTGGGAAAGGTACTGTTTTAGTAAAACTGTGAGCGGAGATTGCTCAGTATCTGCAGGAAGCAAATCTGACACATCAGAGATTGGGTCAGATTTGCGTTTGTGGGATTCCGCTTTAGGATGATTAGCGGTCGTAACCATACCTTACATGCTTAATTAAGAATGACCGCGATTTAAAATTTCCACACCTACTTTACCAGCAGCAATTTCACGCAAAGCTAACACGGTTGGCTTGTCTTTTTGTGCTGATCCATGTACAAAAGGATCTGAACCGTTGGCAAGTTGCCTTGCGCGGTATGCAGCCACCAAAGTAAGTTGGAAGCGATTAGGAATTTTATCTAAACAGTCATCTACAGTAATACGTGCCATAATTTTAACCTTAAAGAGTGTCTATCTTTGTCACCTTAACTGAAGTTAGTTTAGGTTAACTTTTGAATTAATGCTTGATAGCGCGTGACTTGCGCCACCATTTTTAATCGTTGAGTGCGCACAATCGCCAATAAATCGTGGAGTGCTACATCGAAATCATCGTTGATTGTAACATAATCGAACTCGACTAAGTGACGCATTTCCTCTCGCGCAGCCGCGACGCGTTTTGCGATAACGTCGGCGCTGTCTTGCCCACGGTTATTCAATCGCTCAGCCAATGTTTCTACCGAAGGTGGCAAAATAAATATGCTAATCGCATTGGCATAAATTTCCCTGACTTGTGCTGCGCCTTGCCAATCTATTTCTAGAATAACGTCATGTCCAGACGCCAGTGCCGCGTTTACACCTACTTGAGATGTACCGTAGCGCGCCCCATGCACGTGTGCAGATTCAAGAAACTCGCCATTATCAAGCATCTTGAGAAAAGTAGCGTCTTCCACAAAGTGATAGTGCACGCCATCTTGCTCTAAAGGCCTTGGTTGGCGCGTGGTATGCGAGATCGAAAGCTTAATATGATGATCTTTTGCCAGTAACGCTTTGACCAAGCTGGTTTTACCTGCGCCAGAGGCAGCAGTGATGATGAATAAATTACCCTGCGTCATACTTAACACCAATCCGGGCTCGGCAATGCCGAAAACACTTCTTTTAAACCCTCGCTCCAGCCTTTGCGCACGGTAGCGTAATAGGGGTCTTGCTCGGTAATACGTTTTTTACAATCGGCATGCAAACTATCGGTGCGATAAATCATTAAATCAATCGGCGCACTGACTGAAATATTACTGCGAATCGTAGAATCAAAAGAAATCAGCACACATTTCACCGCATCCATCATGTCACTATTATGTTTCACTACACGGTCGATAATCGGCTTGCCATACTTGGTTTCACCAATTTGAAAATACGGTGTTTCGCTACAAGTTTCAATAAAATTACCTGCAGCATAGACATTAAATAGTCGCGGCTTTTCACCCGCAATCTGGCCACCCACCAAAATACTGGCGCTAAATTCAATGCCATGCTTTTGTAGATGGTCGCCATCACGCTCGTGCACAGTGCGCATGGCCTCACCCACCATGCCCGCCACATCAAACATACTGGTTGCAGTATATAAATGCTGAGCTGATGCGTCTTTAGTATTCAGTTGCGCTTTGAGCAAATTTACTACCGATTGTGTAATGGCTAAATTGCCTGCCGTCAGTAACACAATCACGCGCTTGCCTGGCTGATCAAACACATGCATTTTGGGCGCAATCGCTACCTGATCCACACCAGCGTTGGTGCGTGTATCAGAGGCAAATAGCAAGCCTTGCTCTAATAATAAGCCGACACAGTACGTCATGAAATACTCGATTGGATGAATGGTGAAATCATACCATTAGGCATTCGCTACGCGCGCGAAAAGGTACTGCAGAATTAAAATTTTCATGCATCGCACAACTTCGCTTGGCCTTTAAACACCTACTTGGTAGGCGGCAACACCGCGCCTGACTGTTATAATGTATTCATTCTTTTAATTTTTTTGATAGACCCATGTAACCTCCTCCACCTAAAGCATATTGAGGTTTGCTCAAAGATCATTTTGACTTACGCCCACCTGCTCGCTTGTAGTCACTCATGTGGCTTGATACTTTTTCTATCGTCAGACTGACTGATATCGCATTATTTTTGGAGGTTCCATGTCCACACTCGACATTTCACGCGCTCGTTTCGATGAGATTAAAATAAATTTATTAAGCGGACTCACCGTTGCCCTCGCCATGGTGCCCGAAGCGATTGCATTTGCACTCATTGCCCATGTGTCCCCGCTCACAGGCTTATATGCAGCCGTCATTGTATCGTTCATCACTTCTGCCTTTGGTGGTCGTCCTGGCATGATTTCTGGCGCAACAGGTGCGCTGGCCGTAGTGATGGTGGCTTTAGTGGTGCAGCATGGGGTGGAGTATTTGTTTGCTACTATCGTGCTCATGGGCTTATTGCAGATATTGTTTGCGGTAGCCAAATTAGGCAAATTTATCCGCATGGTGCCGCACCCAGTGATGCTTGGCTTTGTCAACGGATTGGCGATTGTGATTTTCTTAGCGCAATTTGGCCATTTCAAAACACTGAATCCTGATGGCACCACCACATGGATGTCTGGTCAGCCACTGTATGTGATGATGGCCCTAATTGCTCTGACCGTGGCTATTATTTATTTACTGCCTAAACTGACCAAAGCCATCCCTTCTACCTTAGCGGCAATTGCATCGGTATCCATAGGCGTCATTTATTTTGGCTTAGATACTAAAACTGTGGGTGACTTAGGTTCTATTGGTGGGGGCTTACCTGCGTTCCATATCCCTACCGTACCATTGAATTTAGACACCCTCTACATTATTTTTCCTTACGCGCTGATCCTAGCCGCTGTGGGTTTAATTGAAACACTACTCACGCTCAACCTGATTGACGAGATGACCGAAACCCGTGGCCGACCTAATCGTGAATCAATGGCACAAGGCGCCGCCAATATTGTGACTGCATTTTTTGGCGGCATGGGTGGCTGTGCCATGATAGGGCAAAGCATGATCAACATTAACAACGGTGCACTCAAGCGATTATCTGGCATTGCTACCTCGGTCTTTTTGCTTTCGTTTATTTTATTTGCCTCTAAATGGATTGAGATGATTCCGCTCGCAGCGCTGATTGGTGTGATGTTTGTTGTGGCAGAAAAAACCTTTGAATGGGGCACACTCCATTTATTTGGCAAGGTGCCTAAACAAGATGTATTTGTGGGGCTTTTGGTAGGTGCGGTAACGATCGTTGCCGACTTAGCCATTGCTGTGATTTCAGGCGTGATTGTGTCGGCATTGGTGTTTGCTTGGGAGCATGCCAAACAAATTTCAGTGCACGCCTATACCGATGAAAAAGGCTGGAAGGTATATGCGTTGAATGGTAGTTTGTTCTTTGCTTCTATCTCACACTTTCAATCTTTGTTTAACCCAATGCAAGACCCTGAACATGTGGTGATTGATTTTAAAAATGCCCGTGTGGTTGATCATTCTGCTCTAGTTGCGATTGATAGCCTAGCCAGCAAGTACCGCGCTGCAGGAAAACATTTACACCTCAAACACCTCAGCAAAGACTGTCAAGAGTTATTAGAAAACGCCAAAGACATGATTGAAGTCAACTTGCAAGAAGACCCGAAATATCGCGTGTCAGACGACAAGTTAAGCTAAAGGCTACTCGCTAACCCATGTCATGTCGAAACAAATCAAAAAGCCCCTTTCGGGGCTTTTTTCATGACGGTACTTTTAAGTAAGCGCTATTATCAGCGTTTAAATAATGCGCGTTGCTTTATTGCTGCGCCTGTTGCGCTTGCTGTAACAAGCTGGCGGAGCTGACTTTTTGATGTTGTAAGGTTGGGCTGCCTTGCTGATTGACAATCACACTCGACACCATGCCTTCTTCTCCGCCGCCAATACGCGTGCCCGTGACAGGGCTTGCCCCACGATAATCAAGCCCTACAGCCAATCGTATATGGGTTTCATTGGTGCGATAGCCGTTAGAGATATCCAAACTTTTCCAGCTATTATCTAGCCAAACATCCACCCAAGCATGGGTTTGCATGAGGCTACCGTCTTCTGTAAATAAATAACCACTCACATAACGTGCGGGATAACCCAAGCTACGACAGCAGGTAATGAAGACGTGTGCGTGATCTTGGCAAACACCTTGCCCAAGCGCAAAGGCTTGGCTTGCGGTAGTGTCTACCTTGGTAGCGCCTTTGATATATTCCATTTTGTCTCGTAACGCCAGCATCATGTCTTCAATGGGCTTATCGGCAAACTGATTAGCAAAAGCGACTATCTCTGCACTTGGGGCTGTCAGCTCGGTTTCACGCAAGTAAATCGGCATGGGTAATGTTTGATGCTGATTTAAATCGCCAACACCTGTTTCTACCGCACCTGAAACGGAAATGTATAGCTCTTGATGCGGATTATCGATAACTAAGGTATGTGCAATATTGCCAAAGGTATCGTTAAATTCGTGCAATTGCCCGTTCACTTTGATATCCCAATGTCGCACATGCTGACCAAAGCCATTTTGCGGAGTAAGACGAAGTTGCTGAATAGTGTAAGTCACCATTTCGCTGTACACGTATTGTGTTTGGTGTTGGATGTTTAGATGCATAGTGCTACTACTCTACACCTATTAAACGGTAGCGCTCAAGAAACTACGTTGTATTTCTTCACCTAGCACGTGATTAGAGTGAATAAAACTTTCCAAAAACTCATGTAAGCCATGCTGAAAAATATCCTGCATTTTTCCATAATGCAGTTTGGCATGCAGTTCGCCTGCTAAGCGCTTGGTTTCACTTTGGCGATTGGCCGCCACTTGCTCAATAATGGGCATAATTTCGTCGTAGCATGCATGCAAAGAGCGCGGCATGTCATGGCGTAGTACCAAAAGCTCAGAAACGCGCACTGGGTCAATCGCATCGCTGTAGATTTTTTGATACGCCTGAAAAGCCGATACCGAGCGCAACACTGCGCTCCATTCGTAGTAATCGACCGCCCCACCCATTTGATATTGCACAGGCATAAGAAAATCGTATTTGATATTGAGCAAACGTGCTGTGTTGTCTGCACGCTCAATAAAGGTACCTAAACGTACAAAGCTAAACGCCTCATCGCGTAACATGGTGCCAAAGCACACACCTCTAAACAAATGGGAACGTGCTTTGACCCAATCGCAAAACTCACCAAGGCCCTCAGCGGTTAGATCTTTACGCAGAAATTGATCAAACTCCAACCACAATGCGTTGATGTTCTCCCAAGTTTCTGTGGTCATGGTCACACGTACTGCACGCGCATTTTCTCGTGCACTGCGCAGCGCACTGTAAATGCTGGAGGAGTTATTACTATCCATGGTGAGATATTGGATGACATTTTTTGCGTTCGCTGTTCCGTAATCACGCTCAAATGCCTCGATATTTCCTGTAATCTCAACCGCAGCCTGCCATAAGTCCGCGTCATTACCAGTAGCAGTCGGCACCAGCGACATGTTATACGTCACATCCAGCACGCGCGCTGCGTTTTCTGCGCGCTCAATATAGCGCGCCATCCAATATAGGTGATCTGCGGTACGGCTTAACATGCCACTTCTTCTTTCTGACTTTGTTTACTGGTTTGTGTCAATTTTTCAGGTTGTGTGTCATCGCGCTCCAACACCCAAGTATCTTTAGTGCCACCCCCTTGCGAGGAATTCACCACCAATGAGCCTTCTTTGAGCGCTACGCGACATAAACCACCCGGCACCACACTGACAGTTTTTCCAGACAATACAAATGGACGCAGATCAACATGACGTGGCGCGATTCCTTTTTCTACCAATGTTGGGCAAGTAGAAAGCGCTAGCGTGGGTTGAGCAATATAGCTAGACGGCTTAGATAAGATACGTAGTTTAAATTCAGCCAACTCTTGTTTAGTGGCGGCTGGTCCTACCAACATACCATAGCCGCCAGAGCCTTGCACTTCTTTGACTACCAGTTCATCCAAATGGTCTAGTACATAGGCCAAATCATCCTCTTTGCTTAGCTCATAGGTGGGCACATTTTGCAAAATAGGCTCTTCATTCAAGTAGAACTTAATCATTTCAGGTACATAAATGTAGGTTGCCTTATCATCAGCTGCACCAGTGCCTACTGCATTGGCCAGTGTGACACCTCCGTTGCGATAGACCGAAAGCAAGCCAGGCACACCCAACATAGAGTCTGGCTTAAACACCAGCGGATCTAAGAAATCGTCATCGATACGACGATAAATGACGTCCACACGTCTTGGCCCTTGCGTTGTACGCATGTAGACGGCGTTGTTGCGTACGAACAAATCCTGGCCTTCGACTAACTCTATGCCCATTTGCTGCGCTAAAAACGCATGCTCAAAATAGGCACTGTTATAAGCACCGGGAGACAGTAATACGATTGTAGGATCTTGCACGCCCGATTGCGCAACGGAACGTAAATTATTGAGCAACACGTGCGGATAGTGCTCTACAGGCGCCACTGAGTATTGTCGGAACAAATCAGGAAACAATCGCATCATCATTTTGCGATTTTCTAACATATACGAAACACCTGATGGTGTACGCAAATTGTCTTCCAACACGTAGAACTGCGATTCGCTGGTGCGCACTAAGTCCACCCCAGCAATGTGCGCATAAATCTGGTTAGGCACATCCACGCCAAACATCTCAGGGCGATATTGCGGATTGCTCAAAATGGTATAGGGCACAATGCCTGCTTGGATGATTTCCTGCTGATGGTAGATGTCATGCAAGAACATATTGAGTGCGCGTACACGTTGCACTACCCCCGCAGAAAGATGCGTCCATTCTTTGGCAGAAATCAAACGTGGAATCACATCAAATGGAATCAGCCGTTCAGCGCCGTCTGCCTCACCGTATACGTTAAAGGTGATACCTACTCGCCGAAATAATAATTCGGCTTCTGCGCGCTTGGCGACCAATTGTTGCGTGGGTACATTTTTTAACCAGCTTTGATAAGCTTTGTAGATGCTGCGTACATCGCCAACTTTGGCCTGCATTTCATCAAAAAACTGTTCGACGGTGTTTGACATGCTTTTAATCTTTCTATGTGTAATTGGATTAAAAGCAAACTGTATACCAATTTAAAATATAATATAAATCAAATACTTATAAATAAATTAAGTCTATAATTTGCTGAAATGCACTAATTTGGTGCTATGGCATGCTTCGTTTTACCTACTTGTTGCTGTACGCACAAAAAGTATGCGTTTACTCAATATTCTGAATTTGCTCACGCATTTGTTCAATCAACACTTTCAGCTTCATCGAGATTTGCGTGGTCTCAATAGACACTGATTTTGCCCCTAGCGTATTAGCTTCACGGTTCATTTCCTGCATCAAAAAGTCCAGCTTTTTACCCACAGCACCCCCTTTGGCAAGAATATGGCTGACCTCGCGCAAATGCGCATCTAAACGCGACAGCTCTTCATCCACATCAATACGCTGCGCATACAACACGATTTCTTGCCGCACACGCTCATCATCTGCCAGCATGGCCTCTTTGAGCTTAGCGGTTAGCTTATCTTGATAAGTTTGAACCAGCACGGGCAACATTGGTTTCACTGAAATGACTAAAGCATTGATTTCTGCCAAGCGCTCTAAAATCATGGCTTTCAGCTTTTCACCTTCGCGCGCACGCGCGCTAATCAAATTGTCCAGCACATCGGATAGCGTTGTTTTAATGGTGGCCTCTAAAGCCTCATGGTCTACCTTGGGCGATTGCGTTACGCCCGGAATACGCAACACCTCCAACACATCTACGGCCTGTACAGAAGGAAAATATTGCGCTGCCTCCTGCAAGCTATTGGCAATCTGCTGAATGGCTTGATGATTAATAGCAGCAAATTGCGTGGTTAAATTATCTTGCTTGAGATAAATGCGGCAATCGACTTTGCCACGGCCTAATTTGGCTTGGATCTGCTCGCGCATGTTGTTTTCAAACACACGCAGCTGATCATCTAACTTTAGTTGTAACTCTAAATAGCGATGGTTCACAGAACGTATTTCTATTGTGAGCGCGCCATTTGGGGTTGTTAGCTCATGCGATGCATAGCCAGTCATGCTTAAAATCATAGGGTTTAGTCTCGTCTAGTCGTCAACAATTGTATCAAATGCACCTGTTAATATGAGAAAATAAACTCACCTACACAACGGTTTGCATCCAACATCCTTTTTAATGGCAATCACCAACAAAAATCAAGCACTCGATATTGGCTTTAAATTGCAGGATTACACCATTACCAAGGTGTTGAGCTCTGGGGGATTTAGCTTTGTATATTTGGCGCATGATCCCAACAAAAAAGTGGTGGCGATTAAAGAATACATGCCGACGGGGCTTGTATTACGCAATACTGGCGCAACGGTGCAGTTAGATGACCATGGTGACTCTGCTATATTTAAGCAAGGCTTAAAGAGTTTTTTTGAAGAAGGCTTATCGCTCGCCAAGATTGACCACAAAAATATTGTACGTGTATTGAATTTCTTCCGGTCTAACAATACCGTGTACATGGTCATGAAGTATGAACGTGGCAAATCGCTACAAGAGTATATTTTGGCGCATGAAAATCCAATCTCAGAGAGCTTTGTGCGCCGTGTATTTGCCGAGCTGCTGAACGGACTGCGGGAAGTGCATACCCATAAATTGCTACATTTAGATATTAAGCCTGCGAATATTTATATACGCTTGGATGGCTCGCCCGTGTTGTTAGACTTTGGCTCGGCCAGACAAACGTTAGCGGAATCTAAATCCAATATTCCACTGAGTTACACACCTGGGTTTGCACCGCCAGAGCAATATTATAGCCGTCAGAACTTAGGGCCTTGGAGTGATATCTACAGCATAGGCGCCAGTATGTATGCGTGTCTTTACCGCGCCACACCACAGGCATCCAACCTGCGAGTGACCAAAGACAACTTAGAGCCAGCCAAATCTTTAGGTAACAATATTTACTCAGAAGAGTTACTGACACTGATTGATGAATGCTTAAAGTTAGACCATTTAGCACGGCCACAAAGTGTGTTTTCGTTGCAAAAGAAAATCATGTCGCTAAGCCCCGTGCCAGAAAATATGAAAAAAAGTTTTGTTAATAAGATTAAAAAAGTGCTGAATACACCATTATGAAATTCACAATCTATCAAAGCAGCCGACAAGGCCCGCGTGCCTACAACCAAGACCGTTTAGCCTATTCATATAGCAAAGATGCGCTGTTGATGGTGCTGGCGGATGGCATGGGTGGACATCGCCATGGCGAAGTGGCTGCGCAGTTAGCGGTAAAAACACTGACCGAGGCGTTCCAACGTTTGGCTATGCCCACTCTCCCTAGTCCTGCAAAATTTTTGACGGATCACATTCAGCAAATTCATGACATGATTGAAAATAAACGTCAAATGGATGACTTGATTGAATCACCGCGCACAACTGTTGTGGCGGCGATTATTCAACGTAATACCTTGTACTGCGCCCATGTGGGCGATTCGCGGCTATACCATTTTAGAGATGGGCATTTATTGTTTAGAACAGAAGACCATTCGATTGTGCAATCCATGTATCGCAAAGGTTTGATTAGCAAAGAGGAAATGGCAACGCATCCTTATCGCAATAAAATTTATAATTGTTTAGGTGGCGACAATGTGCCGCAAATTGATTTGGCAGATCGTCATGAATTGATGGATGGCGATATTATTCTGTTGTGTACCGATGGCATATGGAATGTGATCGATGATCGCGAGATTAAAAACATTTTGGTGTCGGGCGTCATCGATGAAACGGTGGCGCATTTACTCGACACTTCGGAGAAAAATAGCGACCACACCGGTGACAACATGAGCGCGATTGGTTTGCAATGGGGTGATCGCCAGCAAAATCCACAAGCCGTTTCAACAATCACCATGCCACTGGATCAAACCACCACCATCATGAACCCGACTACGCATCCTTCCAAATTAATGGGTACAGAGCCAGACGATTTGACGGATGACGAAATTGAAAAAACCATCGCTGAAATTCAAGCCGCATTAACCAAAACAAAATCCTTTTAAGTTGTGAGCACACCCATGAGACCAAGTCAACGCGCTAATAACGCATTAAGAACCGTAGAAATTATTCGCCATTACACCAAGCATGCAGAAGGCTCTGTGTTAATTAAATTTGGTGATACACACGTCATTTGTACGGCCAGCGTAGAGGAAAAAGTACCCGGGTTTTTAAAAGGAAAAAACCAAGGCTGGGTAACCGCAGAATATGGCATGTTGCCACGTTCCACTGGGAGCCGTATGGATAGAGAAGCAGCCAAAGGTAAGCAATCAGGCCGTACGCAGGAAATTCAGCGTTTGATTGGCCGTAGCCTACGCGCAGTGATTGATTTAGAAAAGCTGGGCGAGCGCACCATTCATTTTGACTGTGATGTGATTCAGGCTGATGGCGGTACCCGCACTGCCAGCATCACCGGTGCATTTGTTGCTTTGCAAGACGCAATTAGTGTTTTGATGAAACAAGGCCTATTGAAATCATCGCCACTCAAAGATACGGTCGCCGCCATTTCAGTGGGCGTGTATAAAGGTGAGCCTGTGCTGGATTTGGATTACATCGAAGACTCCGATTGCGATACCGACATGAATGTAGTCATGACGGGCTCAGCTGGCTTTGTCGAGATTCAGGGCACAGCCGAGGGTGAGCCATTTAGCCGTGACACTATGAACGCCATGATTGCACTTGCCTTGCAAGGCATTCAAGAACTCACTGCGATGCAACAGAAAGCATTGAGCACACCATAATGGCCCTCCCATTTCAACAATTGGTGATTGCCTCTGGCAATGCTGGCAAACTGCGCGAGATTCAGCACTTGCTGTCTCCTTTAGCGCTTGAAATCATTCCACAATCTAAGCTCAACGTGCCGGAATGCGAGGAACCTTACGTAACTTTTATTGAAAATGCGTTAGCCAAAGCACGTCATGCCAGCCAGCATACTGGTCTGCCAGCCTTAGCCGACGATTCTGGCCTGTGCGTGGATAGCTTACAAGGTGCGCCGGGCGTGCTATCTGCACGCTATGCAGGCGAACCCAAATCGGATGCGCATAACAACCAAAAATTGTTGGAAGTGCTGGGTGACTCACCGCATCGCACTGCCCACTTTTATTGTGTGATGGTGCTGGTGCGCCATGCCAACGACCCCGAGCCTTTAATTGCCGAAGGACAATGGGTAGGAGAAATTTTGAAGGAATACCGTGGGCATGATGGCTTTGGTTACGACCCTCTATTTTTGGATGCCAAAACAGGCAAAACCGTTGCGGAGTTGCCACTTGAAATAAAAAGTCGAATCAGCCACCGCGGCCATGCAATGGCTAAATTGTTGCAAAAATTAGAAAGGCTAAGCCATGAGTAATCAGTGGCCGAAGTGGGTAAGAGATGATGGATCAGTCGTCTCCTGCACCGAAAAAGTCAAAGTGATGACCGAAAACTTTGATGAAATCAAACAAATTGCACAAGATGCGTTTGAAGATGGCTTGCTGATGGAAGTGAGTGAAGCACAAATGCGACAAGCGCTGCACGACCTAGTCGACCAACTGGTCAACCCCTACTTTAAGCTTTAGCCTAAGCAACTATTTGGCGCTGAAGCAAGACTATGATTCCCATTTACCCTGCTGATACCTTAAACAAGCAAGCGCCGCTGCAAGGTGGTAGCACGTTATCTGGCTTAAGCAATCCTCCCCCACTCGCACTGTATATCCATATTCCATGGTGTGTACGCAAATGTCCTTATTGCGACTTTAACTCGCATGAAGCTAAGCACGAGATTCCAGAAGCTGCTTATGTAGATGCGCTCATTCAAGATTTAGAGCAAGCAACACCGTTGATATGGGGGCGAAAAATCCATAGCGTTTTTTTTGGTGGCGGTACACCCAGCTTATTTTCGAGTGAATCCATCGACAAGATTTTAAGTCATGTGCGTATGCTCACACCGCTGGAGTACGGGGCCGAAATTACGCTAGAAGCCAACCCTGGCACTGTCGATATTGCGCATTTTCAAGGGTACAAAGAAGCCGGTGTCAATCGTGTTTCGCTAGGAATTCAAAGTTTTGACGACAGATATTTGAAGGCACTCGGTCGCATTCACAATACCGAGCAAGCACAGCAAGCAGCGCATTTAGCGATAGAGACTTTTGAACGTGTGAATTTGGACGTGATGTATGCACTTCCAGAACAAACACTGGAGGATGCATTACGCGATGCGGAGTTGGCCTGTCAGCTCAATCCTGCACATTTATCGTTCTACCATTTGACGCTTGAACCCAACACGCCGTTTCACCGCACACCACCGAGTTTGCCAGACGATGACACCAGTGCCACCATGCAAGAAGAAGTTGAAAAACGACTGGCGCAACATGGTTACATCAATTATGAAACGTCAGCGTTTGCTAAATCAGGCATGCAATGCAAACACAACCTCAACTATTGGACCTTTGGCGATTATTTAGGGATAGGTGCTGGCGCGCACTCTAAATTAAGCTTTCACGACAAGCTGATACGCCAAAGCCGTCACAAACACCCCAAACGCTATATGGAATTTGTACCGAAAGGCCAAGCAGTCGATCAAGAATGGGTCATCGCGCAAGAGGAGTTAGGCTTTGAGTTTATGATGAATGCGCTGAGACTGCATTCAGGATTTGCTACTGACCTTTTCCAGCAGCGTACAGGATTACCATTGCAAAGTATTGAAAAAACTGTGCGTGCTGCCGTAGCGCAAGGCTTGCTCAGTCACGACAATAATCGTATCGCACCTACTTTAAAAGGTCGCCGCTTTTTAAATAATTTACTCGAAATGTTTTTAGAGGACTAAATTAAACCGTCTTAGTGTGCTCTGCCTGAGCAGCTAATACGTCGGATTCTACGACTTCACTCACAGTCATGTCGCTGATCGTTGGTTCTATCAAGGTGCTTTCAATAGTGTTCAGCAAAGCCATTTTGCGTTGAAGGTGCCTTTTTTGAAGTGCCCAGCCCAGCAATCCCAGCATAAGCGTCAAACCAATCCCCAATACAATTTTAAACATGTTCGTTTGCGCATACATGGCTACATTTGCTATTTGACTATTCGCTTGCATAGGTAAAAGGTCTCTACTCCAATCCGATATTGCTGCTTGTGCTGACTGAATTCCATGACCTACTTTTGCAAACAAATTGTGCCAAACACGCTGCAGGGTGTGCGTCAGTGTTTCTAATGTTGGGCTTTGTACACTCGGAAATTTCAAGCTAGGTAATTGGAATTCAGGTAAATCTAGGCTCCCACTCCCAGTACTTACACTCGCGATTGTAGTGTGATGGCTATTGTGTAGCGGCTTGGCTGGCGGTGGGATGATTTGCTTGAGCTGATAACTGAGCTTGAGCTGTTCTTGCGATTGCGTTAATTCTTCAGTTTTTTTAATGCGGTGCGTGAGCGCGCGCACTTCCTTTTCGTTGGGAATCGCAATAATTTGTGCGTGTTGAAAGGGTGCATTTGGATCTACATACACGCCCAATGCTCTGCTTAGCCTCACACTTTTTTGAATAAAACGTTGCGCAAGTATTGGGCTGTTGGGGTAAAAACTATGGGCAAGCTTTGCTAAGGTTTCTTTGGGCATCATCGGCCACAAAATCTGCATATCATCTTGCAGCAAGAGATGCGCTTGGTCTTGC
>ENA-UOXP01000462-UOXP01000462.1-mixed-culture-metagenome-genome-assembly--contig:-NODE-462-length-31614-cov-6.223676_pt1 | contig 31614 bp, 27 predicted proteins | sample MGYA00238161_ERZ761639 | MGnify/ENA primary metagenome ERZ761639 (study PRJEB28913, sample SAMN08776760) | mixed culture metagenome | isolation source: Freshwater growth medium | place: USA...
CCAAGCTATTTATACCAAAAACCCTCAGAGGATATCTGAGGGTTTTTTATTGTTGGTACTTTGTGATTCCGCTAAAACAGAAACTATCTAAATATTTTAAACAGATTGTAATTGTTTTAAATCGTCAATAATTTGTTGAGAGTGTTTTGAAGCATCAACATTAAAATAAGCCTTCGCAATGTTAGATTTTGGATCAATTAAAAAGGTATAGCGCTTAGCGAGCTTAACCGGTCCAATTTTAGTCAGTGCACCGTAGGCATTTGCAACCGACCCTTCCGTATCTGACAGGAGTGGAAAGGGTAGTGCGTACTTAGTAGCAAATGCAATATGTGATTGTGAATCATCTACACTGATACCAACCACTTTTGCACCTAACTTTTCAAGGTGATGCATATCATCTCTAAAATGACATGCTTCTATGGTGCAGCCAGGGGTGTCATCTTTAGGGTAAAAGTAGAGCACTAACCACTGGTTTTTATATTGATTGAGATTGATACGGTCACCTTTGTGATCTACCAATTCAAAATAAGGAGCAGGCTGACCGAGTATAAGTTGTTGGTTGGGCGCATTAAAATAGCGATAACCCCAAAATGCTATTAATAGTAATAAGCTATAGAAAATAATCTTAAGTAACATAGAATTATCAGCCTTGTAGTGATGCGAAGAATTGTTGATTCATAGTGTGATACTACATCATGCAGTTAAATCGGAAATAGCCTAATCTATGAGAAAATAATGCTTTTAGCCCCCGTAGCTCAGTGGATAGAGCATCCCCCTCCTAAGGGGAGGGTCACACGTTCGATTCGTGTCGGGGGCGCCACTCAAGTGAGTAGGTCGGGGTACTAAAGTGACTTACTCTCCAATGACTCCCAACGCGCCATTTTAGTTTCAATTTCTAGATCAATTAAAGTTAAGCGTAATTGCATTTCCTTAACCTTATCTGCTAGTTCTCGATATACGTTTGGATCTGCTAAAAAAGCATTAATACTTGCTTGCTCGGCTTCAAGCTGCTCAATTTGTAATGGAAGATCTGACAACTCTTTTTGTTCTTTAAAGTTGAGCTTTTGTGCAGTTTTGCTATTCGCATTTTGAACGTTTGCTGTTTTATCTAAATTGGCTTTATTGGCGGCAGCACTATTTAATTTTTCTTTGGTTATCTTTTCAGTTAATTGCTGCTGGCTGAAACGCAACCAATCATCATAGCCGCCACCAAATTCAGTTAGTTTGCCATTTCCTTCAAAAGCGATGACTTGTGTCACAGTGTTTTCTAAAAATGCACGATCGTGGCTGACCAAAAACAGAGTGCCGTTGTAATCTTGTAATAAGCTCTCTAATAACTCTAAAGTATCAATGTCTAGATCGTTGGTGGGTTCATCTAGTACCAATACGTTTGCAGGTCGGGCAAAGAGTCTTGCTAGTAGCAAACGATTACGTTCACCACCTGAGAGTGACTTTACAGGTGAACGTGAACGCTGAGGTGGGAATAAAAAGTCCTCTAAATAGCTGATGACATGCTTACGCTCATTGCCAATCTCTACAAAGTCCGAACCAGGGCTAATGGTGTCAGCTAGGCTTGCTTCTTCGTTGAGTTGTTCACGCATTTGGTCAAAATAGGCGACGTTAACTTTAGTGCCACGCTCAATAGTGCCACTATCAGCTTCTATTTCTCCCAAAATGAGTTTTAGTAAGGTGGATTTGCCGATTCCATTTGGGCCTAGTAAACCAATTTTATCGCCACGTAAAATGCGTGTAGTAAAATCTTGAATAAGTGTCTTTTGACCATAAGATTTGCTTACTTGATTGAGTTCAGCAACCAATTTACCGCTACGCTCGCCTGCGTCCAGATTCAGTTTCACGTTGCCCTGACGTTCGCGTCTAGCCGCGCGATCTAAGCGTAAAGCCTCTAGTCTTCTTACCCGTCCTTCATTACGTGTCCTACGCGCTTTAATACCTTGGCGTATCCATACTTCTTCTTGTGCTAAAAACTTATCAAATTTAGCAGCGTGTGTTTCTTCGACAGCGAGTAATTCTTCTTTTTTGATTTGGTATTGACTGAAGTTACCAATAAAGTCGGTGAGTTTACCTCGGTCTAACTCAGTGATGCGGGTTGCCAATTTGTCTAGAAAGCGCCTGTCATGCGTGATGAACAATACGCTACCGCCAAAACCTAGCAGCAGGTCTTCCAGCCACTCAATCGCTTCTAAATCTAGATGGTTGGTAGGCTCGTCAAGTAGCAATACTTCTGGCTCAGCGACTAATGCACGTCCAAGAGCTACACGTTTGCGCCAACCGCCTGATAGGGTGGAAATATTGACGTCAGCATCCAGTTTTAAGCGACTGAGCACTGTCTCAATACGTGATTGTGCTGCCCATCCATTTTGGGCATCCATTTCATGTTGTAAGCTTTGCATTTTTTGCATGAGCGCATCAATATCAGCATCTGGCTCACCCATGTCATGGGTAACTTGATGATAATCAATAATAGTTTGCTGCAATGTGCCTAAGCCTTCAGCAACGGCCTCAAACACAGTGTGAGTGCTATCTAGTTCTGGTTCTTGTGGCACGTAGACAATACGCACATTCGGTGCACGCCATACCAATCCATCGTCTAGTTTGATTGTGCCGGCAATCGCCTTAAGTAAGCTAGACTTTCCGGCACCGTTACGGCCAATTAGGCCAACGCGCTCACCAGCATCTAGCTGAAACGCTGCCTGATCGAGTAAAGCATGGTGACCAAAAGCTAAGCTGGCATTGTCGAGTGTGATATGAGGCATGGGGATGTTAATTGATAAGAAGACGTAAGGTCGATATTGTAAACGACATCAAAGCACACAGCCTTTATTCAAGCAAATAAAGGCTACTTAACCTTAACAAGCTAATGTATGGTTTGCGATGGCTCGATTGTAACGATTGCAGGTTCGCCTAAGGTAACAGCGCTTGATTGATATTCCTCAACCCAGTCTTTGAGTTGAATTTTCACTTGATGTTCAGAAAGGTGTTGTACTTTTTCTAACCAAGTGAGCAAATCTTCTAGCCATGCAGCACTTACATTACGTGCTTGGGCTATACGAAGCTTTTCATGTGAAGTAGGCAAGGTATTTTCATCGTCCGCTAATAATTCTTCATACAACTTTTCACCAGGCCTTAAGCCGGTAAATTCAATACGAATTTCATCTTGTTGTAGACCCGATAGCTTGATCATATCTTTAGCCAAATCTATGATTTTGACAGGCTCGCCCATATCCAACACGTAAATCTCTCCACCTTTACCCATGGTGCCTGCTTGTAACACAAGCTGTGCAGCCTCAGGAATAGACATAAAATAACGTGTGATGTCTGGATGCGTAATCGTGATTGGGCCGCCATTGGCAATCTGTTCACGAAACTTAGGAATGACGCTGCCACTACTACCTAACACATTGCCAAACCGAACCGTGATAAATTGCGTTTTAGGCGCATTTTTGCTTGGTTTTTTGGGTTGTAAGCTTTGGCATACCAATTCTGCAAGACGTTTACTCGCCCCCATCACATTGGTTGGATTCACGGCTTTATCAGTAGAAATCAGTACAAATTTTTCTACTTGCGCAGTTTGACAAGCCGTTGCAAATTGAAATGTGCCAAACGCATTGTTGATAAGCGCTTCAGAAACATTAAAATCTTCCATCATCGGCACATGCTTGTAAGCAGCAGCGTGCAATACCAACTTGGGTTGATGGCTTAGCAACACATGATTGATGCGTGTTTTGTTTTTGATGTCCGCCACGATATATAAAATTTGTGTGGTGATTTCGCGCTGACTAAATTCCTGTTGTAATTTGTAAAGTGCATATTCAGAAATGTCGATACAAACCAGCTTTTTAGGTTGATACAACAGCACTTGGCGACACAACTCTGAGCCTATAGAGCCAGCCGCACCACTCACGAGCACTGTATTGTCAGCAATCATAGTGCTCAAGCCGTCATTATCAAGTTTGACAACATCGCGCCCTAGCAAGTCTTCCACATCCACTTTACGGATTTGCGATACGCTAATTTTCCCACTCATCAAATCGCACATGGCAGGGAGCGTTAACACTTCCATGTTTGCATCGTTTGCTATGTTCACAGCGTTTCTTCTGGCTAAATGATTAGCAGATGGCATGGCGATGATGCAATGCGTACAACCATACTTTTCTGCTAGTAAAGGTAAGGCATCAATTGCACCTTCTACGCGTATATGCATAAACTCACGCCCATGCATTAACTTGTTGTCATCTAACAGCGCAACTACTCGCCATTCTTGGCTTTTAGCCAGTTCTTTGATTAAGTTAATTGCAGCATCTTCCACACCAAGCACTATTACTGGTTTGCCCTGATTAGCAATTGGGTTGAATAATCGACGCTCTTTCCATGCGCGGTAGGTAAAGCGGCTACCCCCCATCACCAAGACTAACAACAGTGGATTTAAGATGATGACAGAGCGGGGTATTACTATCTGCGGGTGCATAATTAAGCTTGCAAACCCAATCATTAATGCTGACAAAACAACTGCGCGAATAATCCGTTTTAGATCGGGAATGCTGGCAAACCGCCAAAGACCACGATACAGGCCAAAAAACAGAAAGCATGCAAACTCTACGGCAATAACAAACGGTAAACTTTTTGCAATGGTGTCAATGAAATTAGCCGGGATATCAAAGTTAAAACGCAACAGAAATGCAACATACCAAATAGCAGAAGCCACTACTACATCATGCAGCATAGCAACGTATGGTAACCATCTCACTATATATTGACGATAAAAATTCATATGTATTTGGTCTTTAGTGAGATACGCCGTCGCGTTTAATCACCTTAATAATCGTAAGCAGAATGATATAGCAATCTAGCCATAAGGATTGGTGTTTTAAGTAGTAGGCATCTAATTCAACTTTTTGCGGTATCGGTAGTTCGTCTCGCCCGTTCACCTGCGCCCAGCCTGTGATGCCTGGTTTTAGGATATGTACACCTTGCTCTGTGCGCAACTGAATTAAATCATCCTGATTAAATAGAGCCGGGCGAGGCCCTACAATTGACATATCACCCTTAAGCACACTCCATAGCTGTGGCAACTCATCCAAGCTGGTTTTTCGAATAAAGCTACCTGTAGGTGTTAAATACTGATTAGGGTTTGCCTGTTGGTTCATGATATGTGTGGCGAGGGCAGGGGTATCTGCCTTCATTGATCTGAATTTAGGCATATTGAACATTAAGTTATGTCTACCAACGCGCCTGCTCCAGTAAAGTGCGTTGCCGGAAGAAGTGGTTTTTACTAACAAAAAGGCAATGATGATCAGTGGGGCAAGCAACACCAGTGAAACTAGAACTAAGAAAATATCAAAAAAACGTTTAGACATAGCAGTATTTTAATTATTGTGAATTGTTTTTTGAATGCCTTGTTTAAAGCTGTAAGGCGGCTTCCAGCCTAGTAATGTTTTTGCTTTGCAAATATCTACCTGCAAATTACCACACAGACGTGTCGCAAGAGACTTTTTCCCAATTAAACTTAAGAAAAATACAAGCCATTGCTGGGGTATTGGAATGAGTAGGGCTGGGATGTCTAGCGATTGTCGAATGGTCTGAATGAGCTCGTTGGTAGAAACATCTTCATCATCTGAGATTAAAAATGTTTCATTCGCAGCTTTAGGGTGAGTAATACAACTAATCATAAAATCCACCAAGTTTTCTACATACACCATGCTGCGCTTGTTATGAAGATCGCCAAACGGCAAAGGCAGTCTTAATTGACATAGATTAATCAGGTTTTTGAAATTTGCTTTAACGCCTTTACCATAAATTAATGGTGGTCTGATGATCACTACTTCCAAGTTGGAGTTAGCAGCAATCACTCTCAGCTCCTTTTCAGCCTCATATTTTGTCTTGCCGTAATCATCTTCGGGGTTTGGCATGTCTGATTCGTTAAATGCCGCGTTGCTGGTAGCCTCACCATTGACTTTAACCGAGCTGATAAAAATAAATCTTTTTACACCGCTATTCGCGGCCTGTAGCGCCAGATTTTTTGTAGCCCCAACATTAACCTCTGCGTATGCTTGATATGAGTTTTCTGACTTGTCATTCAATACATGTGCACGGCCTGCTAAATGAATAACAACATCAACCCCTTTTAAGGCATCACTAAAGTCAGTATTCCTATCAAAATGAGTCACTTCAAAGTGTCTGATATTGTTGCTTGCGATAACACTTTTGGATAACGCAATAATATGATGATCAGTTTTGATAAGCCGTTGACATACCTCTTTACCAACAAAACCATTTGCACCTGTTATTAAGATATTCATTGTTTATGGACTTGTTCTAAAGTGTCGCATTAATGTCCATTTAATGAAAAATAGCAGCATGCTTTTAAGGTGCCATTTTAAGTATTTTATACTTTTGTGACTGGACCTCCTCGCCTCATGAATAACGGATGTATTTGGTGAGTAAATAATAGAGTGCTCTACTTCGTGTAGCGATCTGCAAATATCTACATCTTCATAATACAAAAAATACCGCTCATCAAAACCACCAATCGCCTTGAATTTTTCAGACTTGAATAGCATGAACATACCACCCACCCAGTCTGGGTTAATAATAGTGCTATCCGTAGGGTAGTCTGGTATTTTTCTCGTATATGCTATTTTCTTTAATATAGAAAGTGGCGTTGGAAACTTACGCACACTGTCTTCAACACCTCCCTCGGGATTAATTACCTTGGGACCAATGAGTGCGGCAGAGTGCTTTTCTAGCTCTGATATTAATATGCTAAAAGGGCTTGTAAGCAAACGTATATCTGGGTTGATTATGCAAAAGTAAGGCGTATCGCAAAAGGTGAATGCTTGATTATGGTTAGCACCAAAACCTTTTGGGTGAGCATTGCGAATAATGTGGATCGGAAAGGTGTAATCTAAAGTTTTGAACGTTAAAGCTTCATCGACATTGAGCGTAAGCGTAACGCTAATATCGTCCTTAGCGTACTTTTCTAAATCGTCTAGCAGTTCACCAACCAGTTGTTGTTGCAGGTGACTAACCACTGACAGCGTAACGCTTGATTTTTTATGGATCATTTCAAATTATTTTTGACGTTATTTTGATTGGTAGCTGAAACTAATCTAATTGCAAGATTGGAAATTAATAACAATCGGAGTTGTATTTTTCTCAGCACGCTATTCTTACTTTCCATAAAAGATGCATTTTTTTCATGCCTTCTATATAAAACTAGCTTTTCATTTAAAAAAACAACATTACCTTTTATTTCAGCAAGCAAGCCTAACCAAACGTCATGCATGGGTATATTGGAAGGGAAGGGAAGTGCCACATCGAGCAATTCTCTTTTGAATGCCATGCAGCATCCTATGTAACTATTTTTATAAATGTTTAGCAATATGCCTTTCTTTGAATTTTTCATTACAAAAAAAGAATCAGCGACATGATTTAAATTAGAGTCAACTACTATACAGTCTGTTACGACAAGTGTATGTTTAGCTAGTGCTGTTTTGCAGACATTCACTTTATTAGGTAACCACACATCATCTTGATCAGAAAGGAATATTAAACTTCCTTTTGCAGCATAAAGTGCCCGCTCAAAATTTTTGATGATACCTAACCTAACAAATCCACTGATGACTTTTATTCTAGGGTCATTAATCTTATTAATGATTGCAATTGTGTCATCAGTCGATACATCGTCAGAAACTATCAATTCATCTTCGGGGCCTACCTGATTTAATATCGAAATAATCTGAGCATGGATATATTTACTTGCATTGTGAGTTGCGATGCACACAGAGATCATTTCGCTACATTCAAGTTAGTTTACTTCGACAATTTCAAGGTTTGGCAATGGGAACACAAGTTTTGTACCAGAAAGTTTTTTGTTTGATATAAAAAACTTTTTAAAATGCCAAGGCAAAACAATTAAATAATCGGGTTTTTTTTCTAACAACTCGGCTTCAGAAATAATAGGAACCCAAGTGCCTGGCGTGAAGCATCCAAACTTTTCAGCATTAACTTCACCAACATAATCTACATCATCAGTACTCAAATCACAGTATTGCAACAGCACATTTCCTTTGGTGGATGCCCCCAGCACAGACACAGTTTGATTATTTGAACGGGCTGTTTTGATAAAGGCTAAAAGGTCAGCCTTGGTTTTAACAACACGTTCTGCAAACGCATTGAAAGGAGTCAATGTATCCAATCCAGCTGAAACCTCATTGTCCAGAATTTTTTGGACAGAAGGAACCACTGATTTGTCGCCGTTTGCTTTAGTAACGGTTATTGAAAAACTACCACCGTTAATATCGTTGAACTCAACGTCTAAGATTTTAAAACCAACTCTGTCTGCCATCCACTTAATTTGGCGAAGTGCGTAAAATTCTAAGTGTTCGTGACAGACGGTATCGTAAGAGTTTGTATCTAGCATGGTTGGCATATAGCTTTGTTCAAACACCCAAATACCGTCATCGGCTAACACTTCATAAACTTGTTGCATAAAGCCCATAGGGTCTTCAAGATCGTAGAACATTGAGAACGAAGTGACTACTTTTGCTTTTTTATTAGGAAACTTTTCTTTTACTAATTCAGCACTAAAAAAATCAGGTATGAGCTGTATGTGTTTGGGATAATAGTTATGAAATTTAATCCCAGTTGGATCAACCCCCACTAGCACTGGCCCTGTGGATGGATAAGCCTGTAATGTTGTGCTGTCATTGCTGCCAATATCAATAACCAAATCGCCAGATTTTAATTCGACCAGCTTCAGAATACGCTCAACTTTACTATTAAGATGGGCAACCATACTTGCATTTAGACCAGAGCGATAGCCGTAATTTTCACCGTACATCTCGCCCAGATCATAAGAATGCTCCATTTGAACTAATCCGCACGCGTCTGGCCCACCTAGGCATTTTACTAAACGTAGAGGTCCGGTTGTTACAGTTGCATTTTTATCTTTAGGAAAAACACCTGTCAGCATTTGCTCCCCTAAATCTAAAACTAATTCGAGATGGGTGTTACCACAAATTCTACATTTTTCAATTTTTTTATACATCTTTAAAACCTTTGCTAACTTTTATTTTTCATCAGTGTTTGCATATCTGCATCCACCATCATTTTAACTAACTCTATAAAGCTTACTGCAGGTTGCCAGCCTAATCTATTTTTTGCCTTTGAAGCATCACCTACTAAAGTAGCAGGCTCTGATGGTCTGTATGAAGAAGCATCTTCACTCACATAATTCTTATAATCCAAACCAAGGTAACTAAATGCACATTTACAAAATTCACGCACTGTATGTGTTTTACCCGTAGCTACAATATAGTCATCTGGGGTATTGTGCTGTAGCATCAGCCACATAGCATTTACTGTATCACCTGCAAAGCCCCAATCTCTAACAGTATCTAGGTTACCAATAAGCAACTCACTTGATAGGCCGAGTTTTATTTTAGCAGCCTCATGTGTAATTTTTCTTGTTACAAAACCTAACCCTCGCCGAGGGCTCTCATGATTAAATAAAATGGCAGAACAAGCGAACATATTATAACGTTCGCGGTAAATTCTTATCATAGAATCAGCATAAAGCTTAGCGGCGCCATAAGGGCTTCTTGGTTTGCATGGAGTAAGTTCAGATTGTGGGCTGGTTAGAGCCTCACCAAATATTTCTCTGCTTGATGCCTGACAAAATTTGATTTGACTATCTACACTACGGATTGCCTCCAAAATTCTTGCTACCACCAGACCATTGATTTCTGCAATCTCGACAGGATTATCAAACATGCCAGCGCCTGACGAAAAAGCCGCTAAATTATACACTTCTGCTGGACGATATTCTTTAAGGAGGTTTTTGATGGCATCTTGATTAATAAAGTCCCACTCAACAAGAGTTACATAGTTTAGTAGAGTTAAATCAACCTTATTCTTAGCATTTTGGATGTTTCTAACAATGCCGACAACAGCATAACCTTTGGAGATTAACAGTTCGGTGAGGTATGAACCATCTTGGCCTGACACTCCAGTGATTAAAGCAATCTTTTTCAATTTTAAACACCAACCAAACGAGAGGCCCATCGGCTTGCAGGGTTTTGATACTTACTATTGTCAAGGCTATACATAGCCATTCTCATGGACTTATTTATTAACGCACAGTAAATTGAGGCTAGAATATTCATTAACTTGGCAGGGAATAAGGCAATCAGTAAATAACCTAAGCATTTAAACCAACTGGATTGAGGTGCAAGGAATCGTCTAAACTCTGTATAGGTATATGCGCCTGTTGCACGATAAAAAACCAGCCTTTTTAGTTTTTTTACATAATCATTAGGACATACTGAAGTTTTTGACCTTGTGGAATATCCTTCAAACGACCAAATCAAATTAGGCCATTTAATTAGCCAGATTTCCAATCCTCTTGGGGTCCACATGGCGTTACCATATCTAATGCTAATAAGAGGTTTTGAAATCAAAGCAATCTCAGTCAATAATGGTTGTTGAAAAATCACACCTACATGAATGAATAAACTTCCATAGTAAGCTTCACGTTCTCTGGCTAACCATAGCTCTCTTTTAATAATCACACATCCAATAAACGATAAACCATGGCCGGCATCTGCCATAAACCTGTCGCCATCATGTTCAGTATAGTGTTGATTGGCGTCTAACTTGATAAGCTTGCTGTCTAGTATTTTGGAGAAGTCAACAGTGGCTACTTCTGCATTCACAACTACTAAATCATTAATACCGTTAAGTTTGGTTAATATGGTACTCAAAGCGCTTGGCTTAACCAAGTCATCATCAGTCATCAGCCAGCAATATTGGCCATGTGCATAGCCAACTGCTTTATCATAATCTTTATCAATACCAGAGTTTTCTTGCTCTCTGTAATATTTAACCTCAGGATGATTAGCAACATACGCACGCATCACTTCTTCAGTGTTATCAGGTGAGCAACCATCCACAACAATTAATTCGACACTTGGACTCAGTTGAGGCAAGAGCGAGTCTAACGTTTGAATAATAAAATTGCCTCTGTTGTATGTGGTGATACAGATTGACAATATAATTGGGCTAAGCATGTTTAACTCTTAAATTCAGTTTTTTGTAGCATCTATAAAAATATCTTGCCATCAGAAAAATGCTATAAGGAAATGTTTTATACAGGAATACCACTAAGCTATTTTTTAATGACTTATCACTATAGGCCATTTTAATTAATTGGTCTAAAAGTGGGCGGCTTTCTCTCATTGGGTTTCTTATAGTTTGTATTTTTGCAGATAGAAATGACTGCAATTTAAATTCATTTCTAATCACACGCCGAATATGAAATGCCTCTAGACTTTCATAACCATAAAAATGGTTAGCTAAGTTGTGATATCCCTCAATCCCAATTCGGTAGCGATTAACGACGCCTCTGTCTGCAAACGAATCATTGTCACCCCTTTGGTCAAGCAATATAGTTGGAATATATTTCACTCTTAAACCATTCTTTGAAATATCCAACAGTCTGGCAACATGCGCCCAGCAGCTCCCATCAAACTTCGGCATCAATGTACCTAAATCCCAGGTGCATTTTTTGATAATTAAGCCACTCATAAAACTAAAAAAAGCTTCGGTGGTTGCTGCATTAGCAAACCAATTAAGCCTTTGGTCAGTAATTGAAAAGTCCGCTTCAAATGATTTTTCAGTATTTAAAACAGCGTGTTCATGTAATAACTCCATGTTGATATTACAAATAGTGTGTTTGCAAATATAAACATCATGATTAGACTGGGTTTCGCTAATTACCCGAGCAATCGAGCCTTGTCGCATTACATCATCACCGCTAAATAACCAGCAGTAGTCTGCATTTGCTTTACTTACACAGCAGGCCATGTCAGCATCAATGCCACCTCTTTTGTCTGCACGGTAATATTTTATAAATGACCAAGAATCTGTGTATCGTTCCATTAGTTTTTTGGTGTGGTCGGTGGAGCCGCCATCATAAACAATCACTTCAATATTATTGGTTGATTGTATAAGTATTGAGTCTAGCGCTTGTTCTAAATACTCAGCACAGTTATAAACGGGAATGCAGATGGACAATATAGGTTTCATTTTTTTATTATTAATGTTGTTTTAATAGTTTTTGGTAGAACTGATGATGACTGCGGCTAACATCCTCCCAGCTATATGATGTATTTAGCATAATACGATTCCCAATATAGTGATCCAGCACCTCTCCCATGCTGTTTATATCATCGTATGCACAATAATAGATATTTCTGTCCTTTTGATAACCTAATAATTCAGGCTGTTTTGTTGTTGCAATTGTAAATACACCAGAGTTTTCCGCCGCTTTAAGTGACGTATTCCACACACCAGTACCATCGGGAAATGGAAAAATAATCGCATCAGAGGCCGCTAAAATTTTACCTACCTCTTGGCTTGGTAAGAAGCCAGTGACGGTCACATGCTTTACCCATTTTTCTTGTTTGATAATACTAAGAATTTTTTCTTGATATGGGTTCCTAATATCTAAATCACAAATGAGTACCAAATGCTGTGTCTCAGGATTCACAATCTTAAATAGATTTTCCAAGCCTTTGTTCTGATTGGCAAATCCAAAGAAGCATACCATTTTTTTATCTTTGGATATTTTTTGCTTGATTGTAAGAATATCGTTTTCGTTCAAAGCAGGAATGGGAATAGTAGCAGCATTTGGGACATACATTTGGGGTGTCGATTTTAGCCAATATTTTACCCATTTTGGCAGTAATGCTGGCAAGTCCGGCCGCACGTAAATCAGACCATCACATGAAGTCACATTGGGCCAGCCTACGGTGCCACAACCAGCATAATGTTCATGCCATGTTTGTATAACCTTTATCCCCATCACCTTACATAACACAGGCAGGTACTTTGCAAGTATCCCAGTGTATCCAATTGTTGGATACTGAATATGCGCGACATCGGGATTAAATTCAGAAATTAGCTTTTTGATTTTAAATAGGTTTCTTAGTCTCCATCCGTGCTTATTATGTAAAATCTTTACACTCTCTATATGGTATTCATCTGTAGGATAAGTCGATGTCAATATGGCTAACTCGAGATGGTTAAGTGCAGACAGAGATTTTGCCAAGTGATAGGTGTAATCACCCACCCCACATTTGTCGGGAGGGTATGAACCTGTGATAACAAGAACTTTCAATTGAAACTAGATTTTTTCTAACACCAGCCAGCCAAAAGTGTATTTTTTTCCACCACATTCGATGGGCGTATCTTCACCATTGGCATTGAAATCACCTACCGCTTTAAAACCATAGTTGTTGGCTAATTGGATAAAGTTTGCTACATCATCTTTAGAAAAAATCAACCAATCCATATCGAAAAACTTAATACCAGTCGTGTCTATTTTCTCGGGCCAATAATCAAATGAGGCAATAAAGTAACCACCTGATTTTAGTAAACGAGACATTTCTTTCAGCAAAGCATGCGCATCAAAACCATGTTCTATTACAGATATAGAGGTGATTGCTTTAAAAGAAGCATCAGGGAAGGGCGTGTGCATAAAATTCGTTGTTTCATAACGGATGCTACCTTGACCAGGCATTAAATTTAATTCCGGGTTTAAGTCTGCCCCTGTGAGATTGGTATAACCTTGTTTATGTAGCGCTACGATAATCTCAGATGCGTAACAACCAATGTCCAATACTGGGTCGTGTTTTTGTATATTCTGATCAAGAAATTTTAAGGTTTCTAGCACGTCCCAACTCTTAATTTTGTCGCCTAATTTTACGCCAGAATGCAAACGGAATCTTCTGAGCAATGTCTGAAAAGGAGACTCTAAGCAAGAGGCTCCCCTTTGGATTAACTCTCTTCGTGCATTCTCAATTTGTGAATTGTTTTTTAGAACTTTCATGGTTGTGCCTTATATATCTGCAAATGGGGGAGGTGATGTTATCTGTTATTACAAAGCTAGTTATTTTCAGGAGGAGCAAACCTATAGTTAATAGTGCCTGACTCGCATTTTCCCAACGCAACCCATTGCTCAATATCATTTTGAGTAATCAGTTTATTGTGGTGATCTGCTGTTCGTACTTCATAGCCATTATCCCAAAACAATTTAAATGTATCTGCATAATTGGGATTAATACCATCTGGATGATATTCATTGAGACAAATTTCTACAACCCATACAGGTTTAGGTATTAACTTCATAGTATTAGCTGCACCTGTTAAAGCAGCATACTCAGCACCTTCAACATCTACTTTAATAAAAATCTGTTTACCGTTAAATCTCTCTCCAACAAGTGTGTCAAGAGTGGTAAGTGGTATGGTGCGTTTAAAGATTTTAGAAGCACCTGCCCAACTGTCAATAAGTGATGCACCCGTGCTGGAAGCACCGTAAAGTGTGGCCAAGCCAGATTTGTTGCTAAGACCAACAGGAAAAACCTCAACGTCTGTCCAGTTGTTAGCAAGCAAATTTTCCATTAAGAAGTCTAAATTTTTCTGTAATGGCTCTATTGAGAGCACGTGTTTATCCGATGATCTTGCAAGGCATGAATAAAAGCCAATGTTTGCGCCAACATCTATAAATACATCAGATTTTGAGAATTCTTCCATGAATAGCTTGGTCTCCTCAGGTTCAAACTCACCTTTTTGCATAGCAATATGATGGATAGAACTACTACCTAGCAAGTTAAAACCGTAAGGTGTCATTGTTGGTTTTGTGGATTTTGATAAATATGAATTATAGATATCTTTTAATTCGTATTTGGCTAGAAAAAGCTTTTTTCTCAAACTTTTTAATAGGTCAGATTTGTTAAGTAGTTTTTTTAATTGAACATACATAATTGATTTATCCAGCAGTGGTTGTATTTTTAACTAGGTGTAATTGTTTTATATTTATACCAAAGTTCAAATTTAGATTTGATTTCTGAGGGCATAAGCATGTAATTAATGGTGATCGACGATAACATGAAGCAAGTGCCCCACATTAAATTATAAAAGTAACTAGTTGCTTCATGTGTTAAGAACCAACCGAGACTAATCACAGCTAAGCTTGTTAATAATTGAAGTCCTACGCAGTTTGTAAGCCAGCTCCACCCTTGGCCTATCAAGAGCTTTCTGTGGGTCAACCAAGTTCCAAATAATAAGTAACTTATGTTTAACAGAAGCCAGGCAAAAGCGCCGCCGCGCGCACCGTAATGCAGAGTTAAAACAAAAATCAACGGCACGAGCGTTACTATAAGGACGCTTGTAATTGTTAATGGTATTTTTGTATTTCCGTAAGCTAATTGAAGCGCAAAAGGGAAGTGCATTGCTCCATTAAGTCCCGTGCCAAGCAAAAGTAGTGAACAAACTATTGCTGTATTTTCAGCCAGATTCACATCTCTTGTCCATATGTATAGAAGGTCTTGGGAGTAGAACGCACCTGTCAGAACGAGTGGAAAAAATACCGATAAAAACAAGCGTGTTCCTGCTTTATATAAGCTTTCTAGCTTATCAATTTCACCTGATGCAACTAATGCAGTCATGCGAGGGTAAATAGCGTTAAATAGCGGGGTTAGTAAAATATATAAGCTATTGGCAACTACTCCAGCTAGAACGTAATGACCAAAGCTCTCAAGGCTTAATAGCTTACTCAGAACTACCTTGTCTATTTGTACAAGAAGCACCCCAGTAATTGCTAAAGAACTCATCCCAGCAGTGAATTTCCATATTCGCTTTAGGTCATCCAGTGAAAAATTACGTTTTTCATGTTTACCTTCAACAACACGCCAAGCAACGAAATGCATAATAAGTGCATAGCACACACCTACACAAGCTTGCCAGATAAAAAACGCTTTGATGGTAGGAGAAACCAAAATGAGTATCGCAACTGTTCCCAAACTAGAGAGTGTGCCAAAAGCAGTGTTAATCATGCTAGAGAGCGCCACACGTTGCATGCCCATTAACGCACCCATATATAAACCAACTGGCCAGCGACATGCCACAACAAGACCCATAAGCATCAGTGCTTGGGTAATCGTCGCAGTAGGTAATGCCCTTGCTTGTAGCCAATGGGTTGCAATCAGTGGGGCTAGCACAAGAATTACAAGCCCTATCACAAAAGCCATCCCCCAATAAACAATTGAGAGTGTATGCAAAAGGCTTCTGGCCTCTTGCATTTTGTTGGTTGCAGAGCATCTTGCAACTTCTCGATTAATTGTTGGAGATAAGCCTAGGTCGAGTAGTTGGAGTAATGCTTGAGTGGTTGCAAAAAAGCCTATGAGTCCATACGCTTCGGTGCCCAAATATTTGATGTAAAGTGGGACTACTGCTAAACCAAGTAATGCACTCCAAATAGAACCAAATAGCCCAACAGAGAAGTTTCTTTTTAAGGCCACTCAGAATTACTCGTGGTAGTCATATGCACCAAACCCGTGATGCTTCACTAACTCATCACGTTGTGCTGACTTAAAGTCTTCTCTTACCATCTCTGATACTAGTTCTTGGAAAGTAATTTTGGGCGTCCAGCCAAGTTTTTGTTTTGCTTTTGTTGGGTCGCCTAACAGAGTTTCTACTTCGGTTGGTCTAAAATAACGCGGATCAACTTTAACAATCACATTGCCTTGCGCATCTGTGCCAGTTTCATCTACGCCAGTACCTTGCCAAGTGATGTGCATATCAAGCTCTTTAGCAGCGGCGTTAACAAAGTCACGGACGCTATACTGCACGCCTGTGGCAATCACAAAATCTTCAGCAGTATCTTGTTGCAACATAAGCCATTGCATTTCTACGTAGTCCTTCGCATGCCCCCAGTCACGTAAAGCATCTAAATTGCCTAAATATAAGCATTCTTGTAAACCAAGCTTAATGCGTGCTAATGCACGCGTGATTTTACGCGTAACAAAAGTTTCTCCGCGCAATGGACTTTCGTGATTAAACAAAATGCCGTTACAAGCATAAATGCCGTAAGCCTCACGGTAATTGACTGTAATCCAGTAGGCGTAAAGTTTAGCCACTGCATAAGGGCTACGTGGGTAGAACGGAGTGGTTTCTTTTTGTGGTATTTCTTGTACTAGACCATACAGCTCAGAAGTAGACGCCTGATAGAATTTTGTTTTCTTTTCTAATCCCAAAATTCTAATTGCTTCTAAAATTCTTAATGTACCAATGCCATCTGCATTCGCTGTATATTCTGGCGTATCGAAACTTACTGCCACATGACTCATGGCGGCTAGGTTGTAAATTTCATCAGGTTGAACCTGTTGAATTATTCTGATTAGATTGGTGGAGTCAGTAAGGTCACCATGATGTAAGAAGAACTTTACTTCTTTTTCGTGAATATCTTGATACAAGTGATCAATACGGTCAGTATTAAATAATGAGGCTCTGCGCTTGACACCATGCACAATGTAGCCTTTGTTCAGTAAAAACTCCGCTAAATATGCGCCGTCTTGCCCAGTCACGCCAGTGATCAAGGCTACTTTTTGTTTACTATTGGTCATTCAGTTTTAACTCTTCCGTAACTATCGTCTATTCTTATAATGTCATCTTCACCCACATAGTCCCCGCACTGTACTTCTATGATTTGTAACAGTTTTTCACCTTGATTAGCAAGGCGATGCTGGTGCGTTTTGGGGATGTAGGTGGATTGATTTTCTTGTAATTTGTACTCGATACCGTTGTTGGTAATGGTGGCTTCGCCGCTAATGACTACCCAATGTTCTGAACGGTGTTTGTGCATTTGTAAGGAGAGTTTAGCGCCTGTTTTAACTTCAATACGCTTCATTTTATAATTGGGGCCTTCTTCCAGCACTGTGTAATTGCCCCAAGGCCTATAAACTGTTTGATGCAGCTTGTGCGCATCATGATTTTGCTGTTTAAGATGGTTGTAAATATCTTTGACATTTTGCACATGACTTCTATTCGCTACCAACAGTGCATCAGGTGTATCGACCACCATGATATTTTCCAAACCTACCATGGCGATTAAGCGTTTATCGCTTTGCACATAGCAATCTTTAGTCATGTTCAGTATGGCTTTACCAGAGACACGATTGCCATCTTCATCTGCAGCAGTAAGCGTACTCATAGCATCCCAAGCGCCAATATCGCTCCAGCCAATGTCACATGGAATCACCGCTACATTGCTGGATTTTTCCATAATAGCGTAGTCAATAGAATTGCTAGGTACGTTGGCAAAAGACGTTGCTTCAAACTCAACTTGGGTAATGTCTGTGGTTTGATTCAGTGATGCTTCAAAACAGGCCTTGGCTGTATTCAGGATATCGGGTGCGTGTCGTTGAAATTCTGAGAGTAGGGTGCTGGCTTTGGCGCAGAACATGCCAGAGTTCCAATAAAACTTGCCAGAGTCCACATAGGTTTGTGCAGTGGCTAAGTTAGGTTTTTCTACAAAACGTGCCACTTCGTAACCAATGGTATTTTGATTAGATATGATGGGTTTGCTTTGGTTAGCTTCGATATAGCCATAACCAGTTTCTGGGGCATTTGGCTGTATACCAAATGTGACAATTTTGCCTGATTCAGCAATCACGCTAGCATTGGCGACAGCTTGCTGAAATGCGGCTTGGTTTGAGATCAAATGATCGGCTGTCAAAATCAATAAAATAGCTTCTTCACCATGTTGTTTAGCCACGTACAGTGCAGCTAATGCTACTGCTGCAGCAGTGTTGCGGCCAAACGGTTCTAGTAGATAACTAGTTTTGGTATTGGCTTGATTGACTTCTCGGTAGTCGTCTTTGGTTTTGAATAGTAATTCGCGATTAGTGACGGTGAGTACTTCTGCCACATTGGGCAAGATAGCACCGCGTATAAACGACTTTTGTAAAAAGCTTTCGTTATCCGCTAACCGAATGAATGGTTTGGGGTGAAGCTCACGTGATACTGGCCACAAACGAGAGCCAGCACCTCCACACAAGATGGTCGGGATAATGTTCATAAACACGATTATATAATGAAGTGTATGTAAAAACGATGCATATCAAACCATAAACATTTAAATGAATGCATTAAGCTTTGGGTTGATTCAACATGGCGCGTATGCTTGCCATTTTAGATTTGCCAAAGTCTTTGCTGGCCAAGAGCTGGTCAGGGTCATTAAACGGGTTGCCAAAATGCTTCACGTCATCTTTGGGTAGCTCAGCAATAAAGCGGCTTTGCTCGCACATTTGCATTTCACCCGCACGCTTGCGTTTTTTGCACCACGAGATATTCAACGACTTTTGCGCGCGTGTAATGCCTACATACATGAGTCGACGTTCTTCCTCAATTTGATCATTATCAATCGATTCTCGATGGGGGAGGATGCCTTCTTCACAGCCAATCAAGAACACATGACCAAACTCTAGGCCTTTAGCAGCGTGAAGCGTAGAAAGCTTGACGGCATCTGGTTCGCCATTTTCTTTGCCCTCCAGCATGCTAATGAGCGACACCATTTGTGTAAGCTCTAACAGTGTTTTGCCTTCGGCCTCGTTGCCAAATTCGGTATTGGCTTCGCCTTTTTTAGTGAGCCATGCAATAAACTCTTGCACATTGCCCCATTTGCTTTCAGCAGCGCGTGGCTCCTCGCTGTCGTACAAATAAGTTTCGTACTGAATCGTATTCAGCAAATCTTGCAACAGTTCACCTGCAGGGTCTTTGGTGGCGCGCGATTGTAACTTGTTGATGTATTGACAAAAATTAAGTAGATCTTCTAGTTGGCGGCTGCCTAACTCGCGCTGAAACTCACCTTCAAACGCAGCTGCAAATAGGGATAAATGATGGGCGCTGGCATATTCTCCCAAGCGTTCGAGTGTGGTGTTGCCTATGCCTTTTTTAGGTGTGGTGGCCGCGCGAATAAAGGCTGGATCGTCATCTTCATTGGCGACTAAGCGTAAATAACTCACGATATCTTTGATTTCTGCTTTATCAAAAAACGATTGCCCACCTGAGATGGTGTAGGGGATTTTCTGATTGCGTAGGTATTGCTCCATGATGCGCGCTTGGTGATTGCCACGGTACAAAATGGCGTAGTCTTTATATTGGGTGCGATGCTCGAATTTGTGGGCTTGCAGTTTCATCATCACAGATTCTGCTTCGTGCTCCTCGCTCATAGTCGCGGAGACTTGAATCATGTCACCAGTACCTAAATCGCTCCAAAGTTTTTTCTCAAACAGTTTGGGATTATTCGCAATTACCTGGTTAGCGGCACGTAATATGCGCACAGTAGAGCGGTAGTTTTGCTCAAGTTTAATGACTTTTAGTTGGCTAAAGTCCACGGTCAATTGGCGTAAGTTTTCTACATCTGCGCCACGCCAGCCGTAAATGGCTTGGTCATCATCACCCACGGCCGTAAATTGACCACGCACCCCAGTGAGCATTTTAATGAGCTTGTATTGGCAGGCGTTGGTGTCTTGGTATTCATCAATCAGCAAGTATTGGAGTTTGCGCTGCCATTTATCCAAGGCTTCGGTGTGCTCCGAGAACAACTCAACAGGTAATTTGATTAAATCGTCAAAATCCACCGCCTGATAGGCTTTGAGCGTTTGTTGGTAAATCTGGTACACCTTTGCAGCGGCATGCGTCAAATCTTCCTCTGCAGTAGCCTTGGCCTGGTCAGGATTGATAAATCCGTTTTTCCAATTGGAAATTTGCCACTGTGTTTTACGCAGTAATTGTTTATCGGTAGTCGCCAGCACGTCACTTAAAATTTTAAAGCTATCGGATGAATCCAGTATCGAAAACTGGGGTTTATAGCCTAGATACGCACATTCTTGTCTGAGGATCTGTAAACCCAGTGAATGGAAAGTGGCGACGGTTAAACCCTTGGTGGATTTGCCTTCCATGAGCTTGGACACGCGCTCTTGCATCTCTAGTGCCGCTTTATTGGTAAAAGTAATCGCTGCGATTTCTTTGGCAGAATAGCCAGCTTCGTTAATTAAATAAGCGATTTTTTGGGTGATGACGCGGGTTTTACCACTACCTGCACCGGCTAAGACGAGCAACGGACCATCCAAGTATTTCACGGCTTCGCGCTGAGGCGCATTGAGATGACTGAACATATAACTGCTTTAAAAGAGAGGCTTGTTGAAAACGCTAGGCAACATTTTAGCGGCTTTTTCATATCGCAATCGTTTTTTTGACGGACACAGCAAGTTTTATCTTTGGCTGGGCTGGTGAGATGGCGAGCCTATATTCAAACATCGCACAATAAAAGTAACAGCGAATGTAAATTTTTTAACATAGCAGGCGTACTCCCGTTGGGGCTATAGAGTAAGCACGCAATAAACGATATAGTGTAGTTCTAATTAATTAGAATAGATATATTCAACTCACCTATACCTATGCCAACCTTTGACTTAAAAACCATCATTTTTATGTCAATGCTGCTAACGTTCATGTTATCCATGTTGTTAGGGATTACGCGTTCTCATCATAAAGACATGAATGGTCCAGGCTATTGGGCTGTCGGTAATTTGGTGATTGGTTTGGGGATGGTGATCCTATTCTCTAAATTCGAATCGACACAATGGCATATTTTGCCAGGCGTGGTCTTGATAGGCATTGGACTAGGCTTGTTTATTAATGGCATTCAGGCGTTCTCGGGCAAAACGGTGCACCGCACGCTACCAATTGTCATCGCCATACTACTCACGTTTTTAAATATCTATTTAATACAACATCAGCAAGATTTGCGCATGGTGGTGATGGGTAACGCACTTTTATTTGCAATTGTTTATTTACTTGGCGCTAGGCTCACTTTTGGCAAAGATGATGGCTTAGTGGGTAATTTGTATTGGATAGCGTCTAGCCTATTTTTCATGATGGCGTTATTGCTGATAGCGCGTGTGCTTTCCGCGTTTTATATGGAAAGCAATTTATTTAAGAGCTTTTTAGATTGGCCAGTGAATGCCTACACCTTTATGTTGGCATGTGTCATTCAGTTTTTCGTCTCAGTGTTGTTTGTGTTAATGCTAACCGCACAGGTCAATCAAAACCTACAATCCATGGCGACAGTCGATGGTTTGACTAATGTGCTGAATCGCCGCGGATTACAAGACGCAGCAGTGAAAATGCATGCGATTTGTAAGCGCATTCAAATACCGATGTCACTATTGCTGGTGGACTTAGACCACTTTAAAAAAGTGAATGACAACCATGGCCATTTGGCCGGGGATGAAGTGCTGATTATGATTGCAAAAACCATTAAAGCCACTTTGCGTGCGGGCGACGTGGTAGGGCGCTACGGTGGTGAAGAGTTTTGTGTGCTGTTGCCAAATACCAGCGAGAAAGAGGCCGTTGCACTCGCGGAGCGGATACGTGAGATTATTCAGCACAAAAAGATTTCGATTCGTCATGTGAAAAAATCGTCGCAATCGGTCAATGAATTAAAGTGCACTGTGAGTATCGGTGCGGCTGGCTCGGAGTCTACGGGTTACGATATCCAGCGATTGTTAGCTTCTGCTGATAACGCTTTATACATGGCTAAAAACCGCGGCAGAAATTTAGTGGCGACCCATGCGGGAATCGCAACCAAGTCACATTGATTTGAAAAATAGATTAACCTTCTTCGGCTTGGTCTGTTGCTTCAGTATTGTCTTCGGGTATTTTAGTTAAGGTATCAATTAACAATTGTCGGCTGGTGGGCGTTTCTAAACTGACACGACCAATCGCACCGCTACGATAATCGGTCAGCAAAGTCATGGCGGTGCGTTCCATATCCCATTCACCATCATGCCGTTTGTAGGCACGGCGCTTGGCAATAGCTTCCAGTAAATCAATCCCATCCATCTCAGCCACATTCAGTTTCATGGCATCTAGCTTGTAGCGTACATTCAGCAATTCAGGATAAGTGTTGAGTAATACATCCCCTAAAAACACGGCCACATCTTCGTCAATCACCGCATTTCTACCTATGGCATGACTAGCCGCTAGCATATAGCCATCGCTTTCGTAGGCGATTTTCGGCCACATCATGCCTGGCGTGTCGGTAATGCTCATGGTGGCATCTAAATCAAAGCGCTGCTGGCTTTTGGTCACAGCAGGTTCATCGCCCACTTTAGCCACACGGCGATTCAGCAATGCATTCATCAATGTGGATTTGCCCACATTCGGGATGCCCATGATCATCATGCGTAGCGGTTTAAGATGCGTGCCACGGTGCGGCGCAAGCTTGCGGCAAAGTGCTGGTATTTTTTTTGCATCCCCTGCTTTTTTGCAAGAGAGTGCGACCGCTTTGGTATTGGGTTGCGCGTTAAAGTAATTCAGCCATGCTTGTGTGGTTGCTGGGTCTGCTAAATCAGCCTTATTTAAAATTTTCAGGTTAGGGCGCTGCCGAAAATTGCGCATGTCATCAATCATAGGGTTGTGACTAGCCGCAGGTAAGCGGGCATCAAGCACCTCAATGACCACGTCTATAAACTCCATGGTTTCTTCTGCTTTTTTGCGCGCAGAAGTCATATGTCCTGGATACCACTGAATTGCCACTGCATACTCCTGAATAGGAATGTTTAAAAAGTGATGACCAAATCAATAGCCATACCAACGCTTACCAAGCCAAACGCACTGCGCAGGGCGAAAAAAATGCGCAAACTTTACAAGTCTGCGCATTTTATCATTGAGTAGTAGTCATACAGCGTTTTATCTTGCTGTGCTCCGTTTCTCTTCTGATTTGCCTCTCGGTTTAAGTCTCACTATCTATCTTCTCTTTGGCGTTTATTTTTCTTTTCTCGCCATTTTTGTTTGAGCGCGTCTTTATCTTCTGGGCTCATATGATGCAGGCGCTCACGCATCTTTTCTTTTTGCTCGGGGGGTATATTTTTCCAGCGATTCCGTAACGCTTCACGCTCATCTGGGGGCAGTCTTTTGAATTCCTGCATCCGTTCTTTAATGCGCGCTTTTTCCTCATGACTCATGTTGTCATAGCGATGCATTCTATCTTGCAAACGGTTACGCTGTTCTGGCGGCAAGCTATTCCAGCGCTCTGCACCTTGGCGGAGTCGCTCTTGACGATTGGGCGGGAGGTCACGCCAATCATCTTTCATCGGCGCCAGTGTCTCTTGTTGTTGTGGCGACAAGTTTTCCCAGTTCACACCATCAGCGCGTGCCAAGGTGTGAAACTGTAGCAGTATTAATAAGAGCAAAACGCTTAACACTGACTGCATTAGTCGGTGATGAAGTGTGTAAAGCAACATGGTGTTTCCCTTGTGTATATCTTGATGCAAATAGCATTTTGCGCCTCTAGATACGGACGCTTTTTTTATGGTGTCATTCTTTAACGTAATGTTTGGTTGCATACTCAGGCTAGTAAACACGCGCTACGCTGCACGTGAAGTCGCCTCATTCATCGAGTTCAAGTTGTTGGGGCTAGGTTTGGTTTCATCTAGCCACAAATAAAAGTCAGGATCGGTCACTGCATCAAAATCTTCTGGGCTTTCCACTAATTCAAACATTGCCGTGTATTCACCTGAGACAGCGGCAGGGTTCGTCGCCTGTTGTGCGGGCAAAATAAACATCACCGCCATCACACTGCAAAAAGCAACGCCTGCCAGCGGCGCCCATACCTTAGTATTTGACCCGATATTTTTCCACCAAGCTTGTTTGCTGGATTGTTGCAATGCCTTACGACGTATTGCATGTAAGCGATGTTGCGTATCCGCATCAATATCATTGGTTGAATCAGTCAGCGTGGTTTTAATACGCTCAGTAAATGTTTTTTCATCTATGGTCATGGCTGAAATTCCTTTAAAGCAATTCGTAATTTTTCCAAAGCACGCGAGTAATGGGTTTTGACACTGCTTTCCGAGCACTGCATGGCTTTGGCAGTATCGCTAATGTCTAAACCTTCCCAAATCCGCAATAAAAAAACCTGTTGTTGGCGTAACGGCATCTCACTTAATGCTTGGTTTAAATGCGCCATAAACTCAGCATCTTGTAATTGGATATCTGGAAAACTGGAGATATCCGCAGGATGTTGCTCTAAGCGATCTTCCGTATCTTCATCGTCAGATGGTTTATCTAGCCAACTTCTAAATCTGTTTCTTACCGTTTGTCGGCGATGCCAGTCCATGATGCGCGATTCTAAAATACTGTAGAACAGCGGTTTCCATGATGACGGTGGGTGGTCGCTATACTTTTGCACCAACTTAATCATGGCATCTTGCACAATGTCTAATGCATCATCTCGATTGCCCGTTGCCAGCTGGGCCATTCGAAAAGCACGACGTTCGATTTCAGCTAAAAAAGCTTCCATGTATCCTTCACTTCATTGTCATGCTTTGTCTTATTGTTTTTAATAAAAACTAATTGTGTTTGTTACGGCGGTCAGCTCTTCTATCTAAGCGATTATTAATCCGCTCGCCTTTATTGTCCAAGCGCTGGTCTGCTCGATCGCCACGGTTATCTAAACGTTGGTCCACGCGGTCACCTTTATTTTCTAAACGATCGGCACGATGTTCATGACCATTTGCATCTGCTCTGTCTGCTCTGCGATCAAGGCGATTTTCAATACGATCGCCCTTGTCATCTAAGCGCTCTTCTCGGCGGTCACCGCGGTTATCCAAACGTTGTTCAATTCTATCACCACGCTGATCTAAATCCGCAGCAATGGCAACGCTTGTCATGGCTGAAAAACTAAGTACTGTTGCAAATAATGTTGTTCTAATCATTGTATTCATCATTAACTCCCTAATTAGTTAGTATGTAATCAAGCAAATTTCAATGCTCTTATACCTCCAAACGCAAAGCGCACCTCAGCGACGACAAGCCTGCATTAATTATTTAGTTTTGTGCAGAATGCGCGATAAAATGTGCGTTATGTCTATGCCGCCAGAAATCAAACCTAACCAATCCGTTGCCTTATTAAAAGCACTACATATTTTAACGCGTGACGGTAAGCTCAACCAAGATAGCCGCCGTAAGTTAAAGCAGGTGTATCACTTAGTGAACTTTATTGAACCACTGCTGCAAGAGGTGATGTTAACGCAACCTAACCCAGTGTTAGTAGACCATGGCGCAGGTAAATCGTATTTGGGGTTTATCTTGTATGACTTGCTGTTGAAACAGCACCAAGCTGGGCAAGTGGTTGGCATTGAAACACGAGCCGACTTGGTGGATAAATCTAAAGCGTTGGCAGAGGAGTGCGCGTTTTCTAGAATGGATTTTCACCATTTGAGCGTGGCAGATTCGATGACATCATCGGCGATTCCTGCTGAAGTGAGTGTCGTCACGGCTTTACATGCCTGCAATACCGCGACGGATGATGCGATACAGTTTGGTTTAAAGAAGCGTGCGCAATATATGGTGCTAGTACCGTGCTGCCAAGCCGAAGTGGCCGAAGTGATGCGCCAGCATAAGGCGGAAAGCTTGAGTAAAACACCGCTGAGTGAGCTCTGGCGTCACCCCATCCATACCCGTGAATTTGGTAGCCATATCACCAATGTGCTGCGCTGTTTGCAATTAGAAGCCCATGGATATCAAGTGACTGTGACGGAGCTAGTGGGATGGGAGCACTCCATGAAAAATGAGCTAATCATCGCCAAATGGACTAACCAACCTAAGCGTGCTTCTCAGCAACGTTTAGTTGAAATGTTAGAAGCGTTGAATCTGAACGCACTACAACATCGTTTTATGCCTGCCTAAATAGATAAGTCTTTGTTTTATTAGCGTGTAAATCATTAGCTTGATGCTTGACTACACGTGAACTGTACTCCCCAGTCTTTTTAACTTCATTTTGTCATCACCTACACGCCTGTTTTCTAGTCTGGTGTGACTAGCTTACGTATCCCATTCTTAATTTTTCACAACTTTTAACTTGCTAAAGTGAGCAAGTCAAAAAGACTCTGTGCATGCGCCGTACCTAAACCAATGGCACAGAGATACATAACTTTATTCATAGAGAGATGATTGTGAAAAATCCATTCCTGCATATATACCAGCTACTCGTATTGCTGAATTTGTTCTTCGTTGCCACGTTAAGTCATGCTTCCACACAGGGCGTTGTTATTAGTCAGGTGTATGGCGGTAATGGCTCGACATTGAATCGTGATTACGTTGAGTTGTTTAATGCGTCTAGTCAGCCAGTCAATATTTCTGGCTGGTCGATTCAATATTCAAGTGCAACCGGTACAGGTCTATTTGCAGGGAATGGCATTGCCGCACTCAATGGCGTCATGCAGCCCGGTCAATATTACTTGGTTGGTTTGGCCACGGCAGCCAATGGTGCCGCCTTACCTACAGTAGACGCGACTGGCACCACCAATATGAGCGGCACAGCGGGCAAGGTGGTGCTGGTGAATACGAGTGCGGGTTTGGCATGTAATGGTGGGTCTACACCTTGTAATGCCAGTCAGCAAGCGCAAATCGTAGATTTAGTGGGTTATGGCTCAGCAAATTATTTTGAAACGCAGGCAGCCCCTGCGATGACATCCAGTACTGCGTTGTTGCGCACTAATAACGGCTGTGTAGATACCAACAATAATGCTGCAGATTTTTCCGCTGGTGTCCCAGCGCCTAGAAACTCAACATCACCGTTGAGTGTATGTGGAGCGGCAGCTAATCAAGCGATTTTATTAAGCTGCCAGGCACTGAGTGTTAACTTAGGTCAGCCAGGTGCTGTACAGCTGACTGCAAGCGATGCAGATAGCATAGTAAACAATGTGAATGCTGTTTCTGGCTTAGTGGATGGTATTACTTTAGGTAATTTTGCAGCAGCGAACCAAGAGGGTGATTCTGCCAGCGTCACACTGAGTACAGATGGCACATTGGCTGTAGGTACTTATCCAGTAGTGGTTAATTTTAGCAATGATGATGCGCAATCTGCGAGTTGCACGGTGACCGTTGCCGTACAAGCATCAGCTTCAGTCACGCGCATTTTCGATATTCAAGGCAACGGCTTAGGCGTTGCATCCGTGAGCCCACTCAATGGCAGTACAGTAACCACCGAAGGCGTGGTAACTGCCGTGTTCAGTGGTCTCAGTGGGTTCTATATGCAAGACGAAGCTGGTGATGGCAATCCACTGACATCAGACGGTATTTTTGTGTACGTAGGCAGCGCACCCACCGTGAATGTTGGTCAGAAAATTCGTTTAACTGGCAATGTGACTGAATTTAATACCATCACTGAGTTGGTGAACCCAAGCAATATTCAAGTATTAAGCAACGCGAATCCTGTCATGCCTACGGATATCAGCTTGCCAGAAGCGATGGAAGGCGATTTAGAAGCCTACGAGGGTATGCTGGTGCGCATAGTGTCGCCGATGACGGTATCGCAAAATTACTTTCAGGGGCGTTACGGTCAAGTGTCGTTATCTGCACAAGGTCGGATGATTAAGCCAACCAATATTTATGAGGCAGGTTCACCAGAGGCCATATTACTGGCGGATGACAATGCAAGGCGTCGTATCACTTTAGATGACGGCTCAAGTGCTCAAAACCCCAATCCGATTCCGTTTATTGGGCAAGACAATACCTTGCGTGCTGGTGATGTGGCACAAACAATTACCGGTGTGATTGACCATGGCTTAATTACTGCAAGTAGCACAGGGCCTAGAGATTACAAAATACATCCAACAGTGGCGCCAGTGTTTGCACGTGAAAATGCAAGATTGGCAACGCCATTGGCTGTAGGTGGCAATATTAAAGTAGCGAGCTTTAATGTGTTGAATTACTTCACGACGTTTACCAATGGTGCCACGGCTAATGGACAAACAGGCCAAGGCTGCTCACTAGGCGCAAGTGTGACTGCAAGCAATTGCCGTGGTGCAAATAATCTAGCTGAATTTGTACGCCAACGCGACAAAATTGTGGCGGCGTTAGTTGCAATGAATGCCGATGCCGTTGGTTTGATGGAAATTCAAAATAATGGTGCGGTAGCAGTACAAAATTTGGTGGATGCATTGAACGCTGTGGTGGGTGCGGGCACTTATGCACGTGTGCCAGAACCGTTGGCAGGTATGGGTACCGATGCGATTAAAGTGACCATGATTTATAAGCCAGCCAAATTGAGCTTGGTTGGTACTGCGTTGACTGACACCAATAGCATCAACAACCGCCCAACGTTCGCACAAACGTTTGCAGCCAATAACGGTGAAAAATTCTCGGTATTGGTCAACCACTTTAAATCCAAAAGTTGCGGAAGTGCCTCAGGTGCAGATCAAGATGCTGGCGATGGTCAAGGTTGTTACAACGCACAACGCTTGCAGCAAGCGCAGCAATTAGCCAATTTCATTCAAACAGTGCAAGCAAGCGCAGCTGACTCGGATGTATTGGTGATTGGTGACTTAAACGCATACGGCAAAGAAGACCCCATTGTTCATCTTGCCGATGCAGGTTTTGCTGATCAAATCGCACGTTTTTATGGCAACCAAGGTTACACCTATGTGTTTGATGGCGAAGCTGGCTACTTAGACCATGCATTGGCAAACGCCACCATGGCATCACAAGTAGTAGGTGTGCATGTTTGGCCTATCAATGCAGATGAGCCTTTTGTGATTGACTACAACACCGAGTTTAAACCACAAGATTTATATACATCTTCGCCTTATCGTTCATCCGACCATGATCCTGTCGTGCTGGGGCTGAGTCTACGCAAATCAATCACTGGCACTAATGGTCGTGACACTTTAGTGGGCACAGCGGGTGATGACGTGTTAGTAGGTGGGCAGGGCGCTGACACCCTCACGGGTGGTGCTGGCAGAGACGTATTTGTGTTCAACAACATGCGCGATGCTATCGACACCATTACCGATTTTACGCCACAACTAGACCAAGTTAGCTTGGCTGGCTTACTAGACAGCATTAGCTACACCGGTGCAAATCCTTTCAATGAGGGTTACGCACGACTCACCACAGTGGGTGGAGATCTACACCTACAGATTGACGCGGATGGCAATGGTGCTGGTGTGTATAAAACATTGGCGATTTTAAAAGGTGTGCAATTAAACACTTTAGATATAGCTAGAGATTTTGTTTGGTAAGACTGTAGAGATTAGCGATAACAATTTTTAATTATTCACTTGGGAGAAATCAATATGTATAGAAATGGTTTATTAGCACTGGCTTTGTTTGCGACATCGCAGGCATATGCGGCAGATATTACACAATGGAACTTTAACTCTGTGCCAGCAGATTCAAGCACAACAACAGGTTCGCTCATAGCGAGTGTTGGGGTTGGTAGCTTGAGCACTTTGGGTAGCGTGACGCAGACATTTGCAAGCGGCTCAGCCAATGGTGGTTCATCTGATCCAGTCACTGTTGATGATACCGGTTTGAGCACGCTCACTTATGCAGCGCAGGGCACAAGCAACAAATTAACAGGCGTGCAATTCAACGTGAGCACGCTGGGTTTTGAAGACATTGTGCTTGCTTATGATATTCGTCACAGCAACACCAGCTCACGCTATGAGCAAGTGCAGTATTCATTAGATGGCATCAACTTTGTGGATGTTGCGCTATTTGATGGCAACGCAGGCGATACATGGTTTAACCAGCGCACAGTGGATTTATCGACCATCGCTGGCGTGAACAATAATGCTAGCTTTGCCTTCCGCGTGGTGAGCGCATTCGCACCTAACACATCTGCTTATGCGGCATCGAATACTGGTAGTAACTATGCCACCAGTGGCACATGGCGCTTTGATATGGTGACCGTTTCAGGTAACACCATTGCCCCAGTACCAGAGCCTGAAACCTTTGCCATGTTATTGGCTGGTCTCGGCATATTGGGTTTTTCAGCACGTCGTCAACAATAATTCATTCATCAAATTAAAGGGAATTGATATGTTAAGAATCAAAACATTAGCATTGAGTATCACCATGCTATTTGCTGCCAATACAGCATTTGCAGAAGGCGTTACCCTGTTGCATGTAGGTGACCAAGAAAGCTGGTTGCTGTCAGCACAAGGCAATTTACGCGATAACGCAGGCCAAGCGATTTCGTTCTATGGTGGTATTGATCGTTTAGCTACAGTGATTAAAAATACAGAAACTACTGCCGCGAGTAATGGTCGTTTTGTGTTGAAACTAAACGCGGGTGATGCGCTTTTACCGGGTCCGAGATTTACAGCTAGCTTTACAAACTTGGCTAACGCTTACAGCGATGGTGGTCAAGATTTCTATGACGCGATTGCCATGCGTCAAATTGGTTTTGATGCCACTGTGATTGGCAACCATGAGTTTGACTTAGGTCCAACCACTGCAGCACGTTTCGCCAAAGTATCTGGTACAACGTATTTATCAAGCAACCTTAATTTTGATGCCACAGCAGAATTTGCTGCATTAAAAACATCAGGCGTGGTTGCGCCTTCTAAAGTAGTCACCACCACCAATGGTAAGAAGATTGGTATTGTGGGCGCCACAACACCGTTGCTACCTGCAATCTCCTCTCCAGGGGCAGTGAACTTAATTGGCTATAGCCCAAGCAATACCGATCAGCAAAACTTGGTTGCACTCGTGCCGATTATCCAAGCTGAAGTGGATCGCTTAAAAACTGAAGGCGTGAACACCATTATTTTATTGAGCCATTTGCAAAATGCGGCCAATGAAATCAATAGCATTGTGCCAGCGTTAACCAATGTAGATATGGTGGTATCTGGTGGCGGTCATGAGTTGATGACATACCCAGATGATCTGTTGATCAAT
>ENA-UOXP01000463-UOXP01000463.1-mixed-culture-metagenome-genome-assembly--contig:-NODE-463-length-31538-cov-31.338881_pt1 | contig 31538 bp, 31 predicted proteins | sample MGYA00238161_ERZ761639 | MGnify/ENA primary metagenome ERZ761639 (study PRJEB28913, sample SAMN08776760) | mixed culture metagenome | isolation source: Freshwater growth medium | place: USA...
TCCTGGTTCAAACCACGAAAACCTGGTCCATCCCTAGTTTTTCCCGGTTGCTAAGCTGTAACCCGATAAGTCTACGGCTTAGTAAAACTAAGGCCCGCCGCGACGGCGCGGGGCGAGCAGGCCGGGCGGCGGGACGCGTGCCGCGCACGCGGGGCCGGGGCGCGGGGGGCCACGCGTCGCGATTTCTGATTATCGAGTCAAGGACCGACGTGAGCTCTAACCACAAGTTTTGGCTCAGCCAGTACATCCCCCCAAAGTACATCACAACAACGAACAAGTACAACCCATCGATCTCGAGGCGGTCTTTCGGCGGCAGAAGGCGATCATGAACGACATGGTGGAGAAGAGCGAGGAGGAGAGAGAAGAGGAGGAGAGAGAAGAGGAGGCGCGCTTATTCATCCTGCTCGACGACGTGATCTCGGGCCAGCGGCTCACACAATATAGTATTGATATGATGCACGACGCTCAGCGCACGCGCAGCTCGTCGAGCGAGAGCGTCACGTCGAGCAGCACCCGGCCAGCCACGCCGCTGCCGGGAGAGGAGCACTGTTGGCCCCACGATTGGGGCGCGACGCCGCAATCGTCGGAGGCGAGCAGCTGGAGGCTGACGTTGCGCGTGGCCCAGTTCACACGGATGGTTCCCAGGTGGTTCTCGTGCACGAGTGGTCCGATCCGGTCGTTGTCCCCAGGCTCGTCGTTGGGATCTACGCATGAGGTACGTGCGCCAGAGCAGCCTGCAGTCCAAGGACCGGGGGTGCCGCGATAGGAGTGGGTGAGCGACGAGGAGGTGATCTCGTTCATCGGGTACGGCGCGCCGTGCACCCCCCTTCCCACCCGATAGTAAGCCCCGATGTGTCTGTCTCCCGAGAACAGCACGACCCCGTTGGCGCCCGTCGCGTTGATCAGCTCGAAAAGCCGGCGACGCTCAAGGGGGATGAGGCCCCACCGCTCCCAGCCGTGCCCCTCCGCGAGCACCTGAACAGTCGAGAAGAGTAGCCGCAACTCGGCGGGCTTGCGTAGCTCAGTCTCGAGCCATGCCCACTGCTCCTCGCTCATCATGCGCGGTCCGCCGTCCTGGGCGCGCATGGAGCCGCCGTTGCTCGCATTGTAGGGCACATAGCGTTCGCGCCGTGCGCACGCGGCACGGTCGGAATCGCTGAAGACGCAGTACGAGGGCACGTACGGCGACTTGGACCATCGCGTATCCGTGAGCAAGATCTGGGTGCGTTGGCCGACCGGCCCGTGCATTGAGCTCATGTAGACACCCTGACGCGCCCATCGCGGGTCTGTCGGCAGCGCGTTCCATCGCTGCAGAAAGAGCGCCTTCGCAAGGTACTTGAACGGGTTGTCCTCCCCGCAGTCGTTCTGCCCGTAGTCGTGGTCGTCGAGCATGCCGAGCATCGGCAGATTGGCCCGGACCGCGCCGAAATTCGTCTTGGCGAACAGGCGTGACCACGCTCCGCTCAGAACGGAGCATTCGGTCGAAAGAGCGTTCGGAAAATCGCGCCCGTCACAGTCGCCGTACACGATGTCGCCGTTGAAGACGAAGAGCTGCGGCTGCAGCCGAGCTAGCTGATTCCAAAAGTTATGGGTCTGGATCTCCTGATTGGCGCACGAGCCGTGCGCGATGAAGGTGAGCGCGGCCGACACATTCGGCAGTGGCGCGGTCAGATGACCATGCTTGCGCGCTTCGTCCGCGGCGTTGCTCGCCATTTCCAGCAGCGCCGAGGCGGCCGCTGCTGCGTCCACCGCGGCATCCGCCTGCTCGGCGCGCAGGTCGGACAGCGTCGACCGATACAAGTTGAAGTGGGAGACCGCAAACAGGCTGCTGATGACGCAGAGGACAGTTATCGCCGCCGAGCAGCAGCGTTCGGCGTGAAGCTTGCTCTTCCCGGTGCGTGCATCAGGCGAAGCCGATGGCTCCTCGGACAGCTCGAAGAAGCTGCGAAACTTCCTCGTAGCGGTTGCCATCGCGGAGCCGGAAAGCGTTGTCGTGCGACGCGCCGCATTCCCGCACGTTTTGTGGACCGTCGGCGAAGGAGGCGTGGCTTTGTGGCAGCTAGAGGCAACTACATGTACAGTAACGAAAACCCGGCAGTGGAACATGTATTTTCAGAAGTTAAGGTGGGAAACATTTTGCTGTGAAGAAGAGGCAAAAAATGCCGAAGATGACATTGCTCGCGCGCATCTCGGATGGGCTGCCGCTCGCCGCGTCCATGGAGGACGAGAAGGACCAGAAGACGGAACTGGAGGGCTGGAAGACTCAGGCAAAGAAGATCGTTCGGCAGCTGGGCGTGGGCTCGCCCGCAAAGCTCAGCATCGAGTCGGGTGCCTCCTTCTTCCACTACGTGAACGCCGGCGGCGTTTGCTACCTCACGCTGACCGATCGCGCTTACCCCAAACGCCTGGCCTTCAACTACCTTGAGGAGCTGCAGCAGGAGTTTGAGCTGCGCTACTCTGGCCAGGTCGAGGGCGCATCGCGCCCGTACGCGTTCATCAAGTTCGACCCATTCATTCAGAAGACCAAGCGCCTCTACGTGGACACGCGCACGCAGCGCAACCTCAACAAGCTCAATGAGGACCTCGCGGACGTACAGAAGATCATGACGCAGAACATCCAGGACGTGCTCGGACGCGGCGAGCGGCTGGACACGGTGGTCTCCAAATCGTCGGCACTGCGCGACGCGAGCGGCAAGTACGCCAAGGACGCGCGCCACCTGAACAACATGGCCATGCTGCGCAAGTACGGGCCCATTGCCCTCGTGCTACTCCTCGTACTCGGTTGCTTGTGGTGGCGCTTCTTCCGATGAGAGCCGCTGACGAGCTCAGCCACATGCAGCACGCGCATTTCCATTCGTGCGACGACCCCGGCCGCGGCGCGTAGGTTCTCCCGAGCTCCCGACATTCGCACAAGCGTGAGATCAGTGGCTAGATGCATATTTAGTGAATAGAGCACAGGTTCAGAATGCGGGAGAAATATGGTACGTGCGAGCTGGCATGTTGCGCCGCAGTTCTAGATGACACTTTTAAGTCTTGCCACGCTCGAGCCTCGACTACGATTTTTAAACGGCCGGGACGCACCGCCGGAGGCGCGGATTATGTCGAATGTCCCTCTCACCGGCAGGGGGCGAGGACTGTGGCCGCCTCGGTGCCGACGTACCGTAAACTTTACATCATACCGCCGCGCGCGTCGCCTGTGGTCGCGTCGTCACACTCTTGCGTCCAGTTTGAGCCTCCGACAAGCTGTGAACGAGCTGTGGACGAGCTGTGGAGTTCGCCCCGATGAGGTTCGACTGTCCGCCATCGGGGGGGAGCGCTCGCAGGGTTCAGCGCCGTGCTGAGCTGCGCTGCGCGACTAGCCGCCGTTTCTCGGGTACGGCCTCCTCGCAAGCTTCAAGATCGCCGTCGCTGGTGTCACCAGCGACGGTCGTACTCCCTGGCTCGCGACGAGGCCCCACCTGTCAAAAGCAAGCAGCAAGCAAGCAAGGCGACTTGTGGGGATCGCAACAAGAAGATGGGTGGAGAGACAAGCTTGAGGGTGTTTGTATGGCTTGCACACCTGTCAGAGGAGCGGCTGTGCCGAGTCCTGGCCTCCCTGGACACTCGATAAGCGCGCCAGCTCCTCCTGCGCCTGCTGGTGGCGCTCAGCGAGGATACCGAGCCACCAGCAGTTCGCCGCCCATCCGATGCTGACCGCGAGCAGCATGTACTGGCGCACCTTGGCCGTTAGTCCCCACTGGATGGCGGCGGTAAAGTAGGCGGCACCCACGAGGGAGCCAGTACGATACACGAGCGTGTCGAGCAGCGGCTTGGCGATGAAGACAACGTCCTTGGGCAGCGACGCGTACAGACCCTCCTTGGTCGGTTTGGCGAGGGAGTAGTGCACGACCTTACGCAACCCATCGAGGAAGGCAATCGAGAGCAACCCGGGAGATACGATCGAGATGCAGAGGCCGAGCCCCATCGCGAGCGGCTCGGCCACGAGGGTGCCGTGGAAGCCGAGCCAGCGCAGGATGTGCGAGAAGCACAGCAGCTGCACGAGCAGCGTGCACACCCCCACGACGAAGTTGAGGTGGGCAAAGAATTCGTATCGCTCGTCGCTCGTCCGGAACGCAGCGGCGACGGCGGCGGCACGCTCATACCACACGCCCGAGACCAGAAAGGTGATCAGCAGCGTGTGCAGGGTGATCGCGCGCAGAAAGGGCGTCGACGCGAGGATCGCAAACCCGCCCACCGCCGAAGTACCGCATCGGCTCGCGCACGTGTTCTCGGCGATGGCGGATGTGGCGGGCTCGGGCGATGGAGTCACCTCACAGTGCTTGCCGTTCCGCTTGCCGTCCCGCTTGCCGTTCTCTGCGGGCTCGGGCGTGGGCTCGCTGCTGCCGCCGCTGCCGCCGCTGCCGCCGCTGTCGCTGCTGCTGCTGCTCGCGCTCTCCGCCGCCTGGTTCGGCGCCATTTTTGAGCGGCAGAGCATCACCTGCACGGCTAGCTCGTACGTGAGTGCAGACACGCACACGATCATGTTGCCCATCTGGCTGAAGAAGATGGGTGCAGTGACCGAGGCGAGGAGCTGGCCGATCTGTGCACCCGCCGCGATGATGCCGTACACGCGCTTCGCCTCCGCCTTCGTGTGCAGCGACGCGAGCCGCGCGTAAAAGGTGGTCGTCGTGAAGAGGCTGATCGTGCCCACGTAGACCGAGAAGCAGAAGGAGAGCGTCTTGACGCCCGAGAAGAAGTAGAAGAAGCACGCGAAGAGGAGTAGCAGGGCGCTCACAATACGGTACATGAATGGCAGGATCGCCTCAGTCGACAGGTTCAGCACGGCCGCCGCATACAGCGGGTTGAGCGCGACTATCAACACCATGTTCCCCACGGTGACGAGCGGCGTCCACTCGATGCCCATCGACAGCGCAAGCACGTCGCCGAGCGGTTGCAGGTAGTAGTAGCTGCCGATCGTCGCCATCGCCGCGAGCACCGAGAGCGGCAGGCCAGCGAGGTCGGACTCCTCCACATTCAACACGGTCGCAACAAGCCCCATAGCCGTAACGCAAGGGCGTGTGAACTTCACGCGCCCTGTCCAGCGCGGGCCGGGTCGTTTCGTCTCCCCGGCCCGCTCGCGCGCCGCAACATGCGCGCGCCTAGTGACAGTGACAGTACCGCACGGTACACACTTACACGACTTCGGCCATTTCCTGCCCGTCGGGTAGCACTCGATTAGGAGTGCGGACCATTGGGTTAATGAGCGACCCGTCCGAAGGACGGAGAGCATAACGCTAATTGCGCTTCGCTCCCGCATCCCCTTGGGCCGCTCTGGCTGGGTATAGGCGGCGCGGCACGGCAGACTCAGGCCGCGAGTCCGCCGGTCCGCGTCTTCGCCACCCGCCGCATGCTGCATGCTGCGCGCGCGCGCTCTCTCGCTCCGGCGCGCTCGCGCTCGCGGCGACGCGATGCACTCCAGAGCGGCCCCTTCATGCTCGCCTCTATAGGCGGCGCCCTCGGTGAGCCACCATTTGGCGATCGAAGGGCGTTCGGCGCTGTCGTTCCACGACAGCGCGGAAGAAGTGGAGCAAAGTTGTGCAGGTCGCCTGCGCCTTTCGCAGCGAATCTCTCGGTAAGACGTTGCTCAGCCTGCGATGGATAGTTAGCGGGCGGTCAGCGCGCGGCGAGAGAGCGAAACGTGGGCCACCCTTCGGTACGGCCCCCTTGGTGAGAAATCACGAGGTATTCATGAGGAGATCACATCGCGGGCAGTCAGCCTGTGATGCGATCGATTAACGGGCGGTCGGCGCGCGCGGCAAGCGAGCTACGCGCGGGCCGCCTCTCGGCAGCCCCCTTGGTGAGCAATCCGGAGTTGGTCATGAGGAAATCATGATCAGGATCGCGGGGGGCACTTAGCCTGTGAGGCGATCGATAGCGGGCTGTTGGTGGCCGCGCGCACGCGCGAGTGAGGTGTGGGCCGCCTCTCGGCAGCCCCCTCTGTGAGAAGTCACAAGGTGATCATGAGGCAATCACGATCACGATGGTGAGCCATCACGGGCTCTCAGCCTGTGATGTGATAGATAGCGGGCGGTTGGCGCTTCGGAGGCGCGCGCGTGAGCGAGGCACGGGCCGCCTCTCGGCAGCCCCTTCGGTGAGAGAGATCACAGGGTAATCATGATGCACTCACGATCACGATGGTGAGCCATCATGGGCAGGCAGCCTGTGATGTGATTGTTTGCTGGCGGTCTGCGCGCGCAGCGCGAGCGCACACGAAGTGTGGGCCGCCTCTCGGCAGCCCCCTCTGTGAGAAATCACAATGTAATCATGATGCCATCATGATCACGGCGGTGAGCATCACGGGCACTCAGCCTGTGATGCGATCGTGGGCTGGCAGTCGGCACGCGCTGGGCTTGCACATGCGAAGATCAGGCCGCCCTTCGGCAGCCCCCTCCGTGTATCTCGAGGTAATCATGATGCAATCATGATCACTATGATGAATCATCACGGGAACTCAGCCTGTGATGTGATCGTTAGCTGGCGGTTGGCGCTTTGGATAGCGCGTATGCGAACGAGGCGCGGGCCTCCTCTCGGCAGCCCCCTAAGTGAGGCATCATAAGGTAATCATGATGCACTCACGATCACGTTGATGAGCCATCACGCTCAGCGGCACGCGGTGGAACGCGGTGGCAGGCGGCAGGCAGCGTCGCGCAGTGACACCGCACGGTGGCGCTCGGTGGCGCGCAGATGTGTGCACCTTGTGGCACTCAGTGGCATCCGGTGGCGCTCGGCGGCCGGCGTTGGCTTGCGTGGCCGTTTCGGCGCATCTCAGAATCGGCTGGCTGGGCTCTTGCAGCGCTCCAGCGCAGATCAGCGTTAGATCGGCGTTGGTTGGCATGGCTCGCAGCGCAGCACACAGCGGCACCCGGTGGTGCTCGGTAGCACTGGAGAACTGTGCGCCACTCAATGCAAAGGTTGAAAGTTTCATGTCGCTCGAAGGCCTCGGTGCCACTCGGTTGCAGGTGCCGCTCAGCGGTACGCGGTGGACCGCGTTGGCACGCGGCGGCACGCAGTGACACCGCTCGGTGGCACTAGGTGGCGCGCAGTGTGTGCACTTGGTGGCACTACATGGCGATCGGTGGCACTCGGTGGCACTCGACACGAGATTCCATGGCGCGCAGCGATGCTCGGCAACCTCCGGTTGCACGCGCGGTGCCGCGCAGTGGCAGTCGGTGACGTGCAGCTTTGTGGTGGCACGCAGTAGCGCTTCGTATGCATCGTGCCGCTTGTTGGCGCGCAGTGGTGCTCATGTCGGTCGGCGGCCTCTGGCGCTCGGCGGCACTCGGTAGCACTCGATGGCGCGCGGTGGCACGCATTGTGGCGCTCGGCGGCGCTTTGCAGCGCACGGTGGCGCTCAGCGGCACGCGGTGGAACGCGGTGGCAGGCGGCAGGCGGCAGGCGGCATCGCGTAGTGACACCGCACGGTGGCGCTCGGTGGCGCGCAGATGTGTGCCCTTGTGGCACTCAGTGGCATCCGGTGGCGCTCGGCGGCCGGCGTTGGCTTGCGTGGCCGTTTCGGCGCATCTCAGAATCGGCTGGCTGGGCTCTTGCAGCGCTCCAGCGCAGATCAGCGTTAGATCGGCGTTGGTTGGCATGGCTCGCAGCGCAGCACACAGCGGCACCCGGTGGTGCTCGGTAGCACTGGAGAACTGGGCACCACTCACTGCAAACGTTGACACTTGATGTTGCTCGGAGGCCTCGGTGCCACTCGGTGCCACTCGCTGTAGAGCGCGTTGGAAGCGGCGGTGTGTGCACTTGGTGGCGATCGGTGGCACTCGGTGGCCTCGGCCACGAAACTCCATGATGCGGGGCGGCGCTCGGCAGCATCCGGCGGCACGCGTGGTGTAGCGCAGTGGCAGTCGGTGACGTGCAACTCTGTGGTGGCACTTTGCGGTACTCAGTAGCGCGCGTTGGCCCCATGGCCGTAGCACATGGTGGCACACATGTACTCGGTGCTCGGTGCTCGGTCGACGTGCACGGCGACGGCACGAGCCGTATCGTGCACTCGTCGCCGGCACAAAACGCCCAGCAGCCTCCATCGCGCCATCAGTGCTCGCGCACCAATTTGCGCTGCTTTATTTAGGCTGATCGCGAGCTGGCTGTCAATGGTAGCCCATGACCAAAGGAGTTGTCGGGGTCCATGGGCTCGGATCGCAGACGAATGTTGGGCGGAATGTGACCCTTTTTACGTCCGACGTGTCGTCGCTGTGGCTTTGCGCAACCATGGACATCGTTGTTGCGTTTCACCGCGTGCTTCACACCTAACTCGGTGTGGGGAGCGCCGACCTGTCGGGTCGGTGCCTTTTTTTTGGAGTGGTGCGTATTCACACGGGAGATCGAGTGCACGAATGGCGGTCGCGCGGGCTCGGTTCGCAGGGCGGCTCAGCATAGCAGCTGGCTCGGCTCTCAGCGCGGCTCAGTATAGCGGCTGGCTCGGCTTTCGGTGCAGCTCAGCATGGCAGCTGGCTCGGCTCTAAGCGCGGCTCAGCATTACAGCCGGCTCGGCTATCAGCACTGCTCAGTACAGCGGCTGGCTCGGCTTTCGGCGCGGCTCAGCATGGCGGCTGGCTCGGCTTTCAGCACGGCTCAGTAGAGCGGCTGGCTCGGCTCAGCATGGCAGCTGGCTCGGCTTTCGGCGCGGCTCAGCATAGCAGCTGGCACGGCTCTCAGCGAGGCGCTGCGTAGCGGCTGACTCGGTTCTCGGCGCGGCTCAGCATAGCATCTGGTCCGGTTTTGGCTCGGCCAGCATAGCAGCTGGCTCGGCTCATGGCCCGGTTAGCATAACAGCTGGCTCGGCGCAGCACGGCTCAGCATCAAAGCTGGTTCGGATCGCAGTGCGGCCCGGCATTGCAGCGGGCTCGGTTTCTAGCGTGGCGTAGCACATCAGCTGGCGCGGCTCTCGGCACGGCTCAGCATAACAGCTGGCTCGGCTTTCGGCGTGGCTCAGCATGGCGGCTGGCTCGGCTCTCGGGGCACGGCTCAGTATTGCAGCCGGCTCGGTCCTCGGCGCGGCTCAGCGTAGCGACTGGCTCGGTTTTCCGCGCGGCTCAGCATGGAGGCTGGCTCGGCTTTTGGCACGGCTCAGTAGAGCGGCTGGCTCGTTTCAGCATGGCAGCTGGCTCGGCTCTCAGCGCGGCTCAGCATCGCAGCCGGCTCGGCTATCAGCACTGCTCAGTACAGCGGTTGGCTCGGCTTTCGGCGCGGCTCAGCATAGCAGCTGGCACGGCTCTCAGCGAGGCGCTGCGTAGCGGCTGACTCGGTTCTCGGCGCGGCTCAGCATAGCATCTGGTCCGGTTTTGGCTCGGCCAGCATAGCAGCTGGCTCGGCTCATGGCCCGGTTAGCATAACAGCTGGCTCGGCGCAGCACGGCTCAGCATCAAAGCTGGTTCGGATCGCAGTGCGGCCCGGCATTGCAGCGGGCTCGGTTTCTAGCGTGGCGTAGCACATCAGCTGGCGCGGCTCTCGGCACGGCTCAGCATAACAGCTGGCACGCTCTACGGCGGCACGTGTTATTGCGGTGCACTCTGCGGCTGTACGCTTCGCGGCGGTACGCTCGACGGCAGGACGCTCGACGGCGGCACGTGATACGGCGGTCCGCGTTGCGGCGGCCGCTCTATGGCAACACGCTCTTCAGCGGCGCGCGCTCTGGCTGTGCGATCTGCGGCGGTACGCTTTGCGGCTATATGCTCGACGGCAGGACGCTCGACGGCGACACGTGATACGGCGGTCCGCGTTGCGGCGGCCGCTCTATGGCAACACGCTCTTCAGCGGCGCGCGCTCTGGCTGTGCGATCTGCGGCGGTACGCTTTGCGGCTATATGCTCGACGGCAGGACGCTCGACGGCGACACGTGATACGGCGGTCCGCGTTGCGGCGGCCGCTCTATGGCAACACGCTCTTCAGCGGCGCGCGCTCTGGCTGTGCGATCTGCGGCGGTACGCTTTGCGGCTATATGCTCGACGGCAGGACACTCGACGGCGGCACGTGATACGGCGGTCCGCGTTGCGGCGGCTCGCTCTCTGGTAGTACGCCCTACAGCGGCGAGTATGCATCGAGCGCCAGCCGGTGCATTTCAGCACGAGCGTGAAAGCCAACAGCATGTATTCTTGTGTTGATGCCAAGCTGAGCGTCAAGCCCGCGAGGGCGAGATGCTGTTGATGTTTTGCTGATGCGGCGTGACGGTGCGTTGAGGCATGCGTTGCTGGCGGTGCCCCCGGCACCGCTCCAATGGGAGGGAGGGATGGAGAGAGAAAGCAGAGGGAGCGCAATTGCGCTTCGTCTGCCCGGATGTGCGCCCGCACGATCCGGTGTGCATGTGCGTGAGCGCCTTCGTATAGAGACGCCCTCTCGTCGCCTTTTCGACGTCGTCCGACCTCGGGAGGTGAGGGGGGATGGACGCTGCGCAAAGAAGGCACGGTGCTCGCGGCATCGTGCCTTCTTTGCGCGTAAAGACTTTTGGGGCGAAACCGTCCGAAGGAAGTTCGGTTTGACGCGCCGTATTGAGCTGACTTGTTCGTGCCGCATTCGCGACCGTGCCAAGAGAGTATGGGAGGCGCCCTCCGTTCACACTGCTTGCGTTACGAGCTGCACGCCACACCCGCCAATCCGACTCCGCACATAACGCAAGGGCGTGTGAACTTCACGCGCCCTGTCCAGCGCGGGCCGGGTCGTTTCGTCTCCCCGGCCCGCTCGCGCGCCGCAACATGCGCGCGCCTAGTGACAGTGACAGTACCGCACGGTACACACTTACACGACTTCGGCCATTTCCTGCCCGTCGGGTAGCACTCGATTAGGAGTGCGGACCATTGGGTTAATGAGCGACCCGTCCGAAGGACGGAGAGCATAACGCTAATTGCGCTTCGCTCCCGCATCCAACGTTCCTCATGGTGCCTGGCCGCTCCCCAATGGTCCCATATCGCACGCGCGTCGCGCGCTGCCCTTGCCTCTCCGGCCGGCGGCTCGCTCGAGCTGTCGGTCGTGGGTTGTTCGTTAGGGCCGCCGGTGTGCCCCTGATGAACTCCGGTCGGCTCTGTTCTTGGGTCCGCCAGCCGGTGAGGGCTGGTGGCCTGTTCTGCTGCCGTGCTTCTGCTGCGTCGACCATCCCGCCGGGATTGGTGATCGCGCCTCTTCGCCGCTCGTCGGCTCTTTCGAGCTGTAGAGCGTCGATAGCGGTGGGGTGGGCGTGGGTTCGCTCGAGCCGACGGCCACTGAGGGATCCGCCAGCCGGTGCGGGCTGGCAGCCCATTCTGCTGATGCTGCTGATGCTGCCACCGCCGCTGCTGGCGCTGCAGCTACTGCTGCTGCTGCTGCTGTGCTGTTGATAACTCTTTCGAGCCGTCGAGCGTCGCGAGCGGTAGGGTGGCCGTGGGCTCGCTTGAGCCGCCGGCCTCTGAGGGGTCCGCCAGCCAGTGAGAGCTGGCAGCCAATGCTGCTCCTGCTGCTGCTGCTGCCGCCGCCGCCGCTGCTGCTGCTGCTGCTGCTGCCGCTGCTGCTGCTGCTGCTGCTGCTGCTGCTGCTGCTGCTGCTACCGACTCTTTCGAGCCATCAAGCGTTGCGAGCGGTAGGGTGGCCGTGGGCTCGCTCGAGCCGACGGCCACTGAGGGATCCGCCAGCCGGTGAGGACTGGCAGCCCATTCTACGGCAGCCGCTGCGGGCTCTTACGAGCCACATCGAGCGTCGCGAGAAGTGCTGCTGTCGCTAGCTCTTTCGAGCCGTCGAGCGTTGCGAGCGGTGGGGTGGCCGTGGGCTCGCTCGGCCGACGGCCACTGAGGGATCCGCCAGCCGGTGCGGGCTGGCAGCCCATTCTGCGGTTGCTGCTGCTGGCTCTTTCGAGCCACATCGAGCGTCGCGAGAAGTGCTGCTGTCGCTAGCTCTTTCGAGCCGTCGAGCGTTGCGAGCGGTGGGGTGGCCGTGGGCTCGCTCGGCCGACGGCCACTGAGGGATCCGCCAGCCGGTGCGGGCTGGCAGCCCATTCTGCGGTTGCTGCTGCTGGCTCTTTCGAGCCACATCGAGCGTCGCGAGAAGTGCTGCTGTCGCTAGCTCTTTCGAGCCGTCGAGCGTCGCGAAGCGGTAGGGTGGCCATGGGCTCGCTCGAGCCGACGGCCACTGAGGGATCCGCCAGCCGGTGAGGGCTGGCAGCCCATTCTGCTGCTGCTACTGCTGCTGCCGCCGCCGCTGTTGCTGCTGCTACTGCTGCTGCTGCTGCTGTTGGCTCTTTCGAGCCATCGAGCGTCGAGAGAAATGCTGCTGCTGTTGGCTCATTCGAGCCGTCGAGCGTCGCGAGCGGTAGGGTGGCCATGGGCTCGCTTGGGCCGGCAGCCACTGAGGGATCTGCCAGCCGGTGAAGGCTGGCAGCCTGCGTGCTGCTGCTGTGCCGCTGCTAACGCCGCGGCGTGCTCCCGCACGTACGGCCCGTGTCCAACACTACAAGCGGATTTGAATGAAGTTCATGATGGAGTCGTCGGCCGAATTCGCGACGGCGATCAAGATGGGGTCGTCGGCCGTGTGCCCAAGTAGCGGCCGACCGTGCGAGTCGCTTGCTTTTGAGAGAAAGCAGAGGGAGCGCAATTGCGCTTCGTCTGCCCGGATGTGCGCCCGCACGATCCGGTGTGCATGTGCGTGAGCGCCTTCGTATAGAGACGCCCTCTCGTCGCCTTTTCGACGTCGTCCGACCTCGGGAGGTGAGGGGGGATGGACGCTGCGCAAAGAAGGCACGGTGCTCGCGGCATCGTGCCTTCTTTGCGCGTAAAGACTTTTGGGGCGAAACCGTCCGAAGGAAGTTCGGTTTGACGCGCCGTATTGAGCTGACTTGTTCGTGCCGCATTCGCGACCGTGCCAAGAGAGTATGGGAGGCGCCCTCCGTTCACACTGCTTGCGTTACGAGCTGCACGCCACACCCGCCAATCCGACTCCGCACAGGACACACACGGGACACACCCGGGCGCACACGGGTTTCGCGTCTGTCGCCGAGACGCTCCAAGCCGAGTGCGCCCTATGTGTGTAACGAACGAATGAATGGACGATGAATTGAAACTTCTCGCAGTCAATGCGTGCACCAGGGCGAGTGATGGTGCCGTCTGCGCCGGCGCTGTCATGGCGCCCTAGCGACCTGGCGGCGCTTTCGGCAGCCTCAGCAGCTCGCTCGGCGGCCCTGACCGCACAGCTCATTCTCCAGGCCCAGGGGCAACACGATGGTTTCGCCACGCCAATGCCCGACGCCTTTGGGCATGATGCGGCGCTCCTCACACCTTACTCCATGGTGCCGCGCCCTTTTGCGATTGTGCTCTGGGCACGCTGGCGGCGCTTCGTGATGCAGCGCGATCGAGTAGCGCGTGCGGCGCGCTTTGCGGCTGCGTGGGCGGCGAAGCGCTCGCGCATGCTGCTCTTCAGTCGCTGGTGGGAGCGCGTTGTGGTTCGCGGGCTGCTGGAGGAGGAGGCTACGAGACGCGGTATGGTGAGGCTAGCGACCAGCTGCGTGCGGTGGTGGTCCGCGTGGGCGCTCGACTCGCGCAAGCATCGCACGCTGCAGGAACGTGCGCGCCGCCGGGCGCGCGCCACCAGCAGAGCGTACGAGCTGCGGCACGGGCTTCGCCAGTGGCGCGCCGGCCTCGACGCGCTGGCGGTAGTGCGCTGGTGCGAGCGCGCCGGTGCTGTGCGCCTGAGGCGCCACCAGCTGAACGAAGGCTGGGGACGGCTGCTGCAGCACTCGGCGCGCTCCCACCTTGAGACGAAACGGCAGGCGAGCGCATCGCATCGCTTTTTGGAGTATGCGGGCTGTGCGGCCCTCAACGCCTTGTGGCAGCACGCCCGCGCGTGCCGGGCGCTCGCTAGGGCGGTGCATCTCGCCGCGGTGCGATGGCTAGACTTCGAGCTTCGCCGCACGTGGCGGATTCTCGTAGAGATCACGACTGCTGGGCTTAGGCTGGCGGCGGCAAGTGAGCGCGCTCGGGACCTCGAGGTGCTTTGGCGCAGTCAGAAGGAAGTCCTGTCGCTGGCGCTGTCACTGGCCGCCCTGCGCCGCAACGCGAGCGACAGCCGGCGCAATATTCAGACGCGGCAGCGGCGCCATGGCTTCCTCCGGTGGCGCGCGTCAGTGCGCTCGACCTCGCGAACCCTTGCCCATATGAGCGACGCGCAGCGGCAACGCTACTCCTATCTCGTAGTACTCTTGACACCGCGGGGGCTACGCTGTGCAGTGCTTGCCGCCGGGCTGCGACGTTGGGGACGCGCCGCGCGCCGGCGCCGGCACCGTCAATTTCTCGTAGCGCTCGAGTACGTGCATGCGCTTCCATCGTACGCCCCCTCGCTTCCACAGAATGAGGCCCGTCGACGACGTGAGGCGATCGGCGCGGCCGCTGGCACAGCAGCGGCCGTGGTGGGCGCCGCGGTGGGCGGCTTCGAGGCGAACGGCTCGTCGCTGCACGCGCGCGGTCTTGAGCTACAAGCGGGCTTGACATACGTCGCGTCTGCCGTGCACTGCCTGGGACGGCACGCGCTTAGGCGGTGGCGGCGCGGCGCCGCCCATCGAGCGTGGTGGACGGAGATTTCTGAGCGGCGAGCGCTTCCATTCTTCATGGTGCGCCGGCTGCGGGCCCTGCATCGAGCGTGCGTGACGCGGGCGCTGGACAGCGTGGTGCTTCTGCGCGGCTGGTTTGCTCGCGGCATGCTGTGCGCGCGTCGCTGGCATCTCCACTCCCGAGCGCGCGCACGCACTCGGGCCGTGGCGACTCAGGTGCTGAGCCGTATGAAGCACCGTCATTACGGGCGCGCCTGGCAGAGCTGGCGCGCTTGGGTGAGCGCATGCGAGTGGCGGCGTCTAGAGCACGGAGCGGTGCGCAGCCTCCGGTGTCACAGAGCCATGTGGCGCTGGAGGTCCCGCCTCTCCAGAGCTTCACGTGCGGCGCGCATGCAAGCTCTGGAGAACGCCGTCCTGGCGGCTGCCGCACCCAGGGAGCACAGTCTCGGCAAGGAGCAAAGTCCCGCCGAAGAGGAGAGTCCCGGCAAGGCGGCCAGTCCGGCAGCGCTTTTGGCGCCAAGGGGCCTTCCAGCCCTCGCCCCGGTAGAGCCTCCAAGCCCATCCGAATCTCCGAGGCCGCGCTCGATTGGGTTGGCGCGCTATCTTGCGGAGAGGGGCATCACTGTGATGATTGAGAACGATTCGGGGGGGGCGCTCCCTCCCGCGATGTCCTCGCCGCCGCTCGTGGCGCGTTCGCCACCTCCCTTATTTGGGCGCTCTAGAAGTGGACTCGCCACCGCGCTCTTGGCTGACGCAACGCCCGCCGCGACGCCCGCCTCGCCGCCCGCCTCGCCCTCCGCCTTAGGCCAGAGCGCGCGATCAGCCTTCAGCCCGCTCGATGCCAACCCGTGCCGCGCCGTGCCCTCGCCCACGAGCGCGTGCGATCGGGCATGGGAAGCAGGCCGTCTCTATCAGCCGTCCTCTGGCTCATCTGTGGCTCATCTCTGGCGCACGCCGTCTCAGCCGTCGCCGCTCGAGCAGGGCGTGCGCCAGTCGCCGCTCGAGCAGACGCCCATGACGACGCCCACACGGCTGATGCGCGGCCAGCCGTGCCCGAGGCAGGTGCACGTACCGAGTGTCGACGCTCGATACGACGCTCGATGCGCTCGCCCGAGGCAGGCGGTCGACGCTCGATACGACGCTCGATGCGCATGCCCGAGGCAGGCGGTCGACGCTCGATACGCATACGTCGAGCGACCTGAGTATTGGCCACACGCCTCGCCACTCGTCATTGGCCGGCAGGTACGTGCAGGCGCACGCCCAGAGCCGCTCGAACCAGCGACACCGGCGCCGCCGCTGGCCGCCAACACGGACGAAGAGGAGGAGGAGCAGCCAGCTGCATCTTCGATGCCATCCTCTTCCGAGCGCGCGGCGGCAGCTACCGTCTCGTCCCCTCCCTATGACGAGCCTGCGTGGCTTACGCACGCAGCAGCTGTGTGCAGTGCCTCCAATACCCCCACCGACGCCGCCTCATCACCGCCAGAGCCATCGCCGCCGCCGCCGCCACCGCCGCCATCACGGCAGCCATCGCGGCCGTCGCCACCGCCGCCGCCGCACACGCAATTCTCAGAAGCCCAGGCGATGTGTGGCAATCGGCCCCGGCTTCCAAAGGGCTGTGCGCCCATGCCCGTGGCTGGCAGCGCGCCCCCGACCCCCTCCCCCCCCGCCCTGGCCTGCAGCAGTTGGGCCTCCCCAGCCAAAAGCGTCGTGTCGAGCGCCAAAGGGCAGGGTCTCGGAGACAACGGACGTGGCCCCAACGTGATTGGCGCCAATGCCTACGGGCATGGCGCCCACGGCCGTTGCGCCCACGGGCAAGGTCCATTTGGTCATGGCGTGTCGCCGCTGACTCGTGCCCGCGGGGCTAGAGATACCTTGGGTATTGTGGGGCTTGAGCGGGCGACGCTTCCCTCTCTGCACAGCGGCGGTCTATCCTCGCCAATCGAGGAGATGCATGCGGCCAGCATCGGACAGCAGATGCCACACGAGATGCATGCGGCCAGCAGCGAGCAGCAGATGCCACACGCACAGCTCGTGGCAGCGCTGCGCTCGTGGCGGCAGGCCGTCGCGCGCGACCAGTCGCTCTCCCTATCGTTGGGGCGCGAGAACCGTTACATTGGGACGCGCCTCGCCCTGCGCCGATGGATGCTGGCTACGCGCACGGCGTCGTGGTGGCTACTGATCGAGGAGACGGCGACCAACTCACTCGCCTACCACGCGCGCGCGCGGCTCTTTAAAGAGTGGCGCTGGCACCGTACGGCGCGTCGGCAGTGGAGCGCGCGCGGCGAGTCGCTCGATGCGAGCATCGGCTTCATCCAGCGTGGCATGCGGCGCCGACTGGCAAGGAGAGCGCTCCGCCACTGGGCCCTCCAGACCCCGGTGCTGCGCGTGGCTCCGCTGGCGCAGCCGGTGCTCCAGCAGCAGTCAACGTCGTCAACCCGCGTGGCTCCACTAGCGCAGCCGGTGCTCCAGCAGCAGGCGGGCACGGCACCTCGGTTGTGCGCCCTCTCGATCAGCCAGCACGCACCTCGGCGGGATGCCGCGGTGCCAACTTCGTCAACGATGTCAACTTCGTCAACCCTGCCGTCGATCAGCCAGCACGCACCTCGGCGGGATGCCACGGGGGCCACGGTGGTCAACCCGATACGCCGTTTCTTGTACCGTTGGGCACGGCTCGCCTCGAAGGGCCGCCAGGTCGTGGTATGGTTAACAAGCCAGCGGCGCGCGGTGCTCAGCATGGCGCTTCGTCGGTGGTGCTGGCGCTACTTTGGCGGGCTAGCGCCGTTGACGGATTTCTGGACGCAAAGCTCGTCAGCCTCGTCTACGGGCCGGAGCAGCTGGAGGGACGAGCTCTTATTTGGAGGTGCCTCCAAAGTCGGTTCGGGTCCTCTCGGTGGTGGCGGCGCGGCTCCTGGTGGCGTGCGCCGCCAAGACGACAACGACAGCGAGGACGATTCCTCCGATGACAAGGACGAGTTCGTCAAAGGGCCGCCACGCGACTTTGCCGGCGTGTGGGCCGAGATGTCGCACGGACTCTCGGCCGAGGCCATGGACGACGTGCGCAGGCTCTTGATGCGAGTGCGGATGTCTGCCCGGAGCGCGGCTACGCCGCGCCGACATAAAAGCATATCGGATTGAACCGATGCCACACCGCTGCCGATAAGGCTTTTTTTTCAATTTATTTACTTACTTATTCTCCACTGTTGACCGTGCGACTCCTTTTATGCGACGCCTCTTACGGACGCCATGTACGGACCCCCATTGCTGACGAGATGCTCGCAGCGCGCCCGCGCGTGCTCTCACTCGGCGGCAAAGTAGGCCTTGCGGGCGCAGGAGACGACCTGCCGTGCTGCGTGCGCGTAGCGTGCGCGGGCGCCGTGTCTGCGCGTAAAGGCGAGGAGGTTAGCCTGAAGGGTAACCCTAACCGTGCCTCCCGGAGCGCGCGAAATGGACCTCGGGACCTCAGTCAGCTGCCGCTGGCGTAAACGCCACCTTCAGCCAGGCTTCGACATGCTCCGCCATGCACGGCGTGCAGAGCAGGTCTGCGCTTTTCGGGCGTGCGGTCGGGTCCTTCAGCAGCATCTGCCCGATGAGCTCGCGCAAGGGTGCGCTATAGTAAGCCGGGAGGGGATTCGGCGTGTTATTGATAACTTTGAATGCGAGCTCAGGTGCGCAGAATGGTGGTTCACGAGCCAGGAGCTCAAATGCAACGCACCCAACGGCCCAGATGTCGCTCTTGTTGCTGCATGTACCGCTGCGCCACACCTCAGGGCTGAGGTACAGCGGGCTGCCGTACTCGCTCGAGCACTCTTCGTCCGGTTTGGAGAGCATCTTGACGCAACCGAGGTCCCCAATCTTAACAATGCCCGACTTGGTGATAAAGATGTTGGCTGGCTTGATGTCCCGATGGAGCACATTGCGCTGGTGCATGTGGTCAATGCCCAGCACAATTTGCGCCAACCAGATGCCGACGACCATCTCGTCGAAAGGCTCATGGTTACGCTTGAGCAGGTGGTCGAGCGAGCCGCCGTTCATGTACTCGATCAAAATGTTGAGCGACGGAGAAGGACCGTATGATTCGTGCGATGCCACCCAAGTTTCGCGAGCCTGTGTCACCGGCAGCCTTACACGATCCCACGGGCGTGACATCGGGTTGTCGTAGTCGTTGTCATCATCACACGTCACCCAACTCCCAAAGCACTTGATGATGTTTGGATGATCGAGCTGCTGGAGCGCAGCTACCTCCTTGAGTGCACAGCCAACCTCGTTCTCATCCAGTTCGTCAAGCGGAACATGCTTGACGACCAACTTTTCGCCAGTGTCAGTCCGCTGCAGGAGCACGGCCTCGCCATAGACTCTGTGTGTTTCGCGCGCAGTTCGAAGTGAGGGTCTGAAGAGACAGAATCATGGAGACAGCACAGCGATTCTCGATGCGCGGCGCACCCGCGACCGAGCAGGCCCAGCTCGACGAAGCTGGCTTCGTCTGCGCTGAGCACCGGCATGACGATGGGAGTCAGATGGCCACTTTGCGCTCGTGGGCGCCTGGGGCGCGAAGAGTTGTTTTGTGGCTTTGCGTTTCGCAAGTTTCGGCGATCGCGCTCTGTAGCCAAATTTAGAGAGCGGAGTGCGGATTGATACGGTACACCAGTCCCACAACAGAGGCGGGAGACCAGAGAGCGGAATGGATAGCACCTAGTGGACATGTGCTCCGTGATGCACACACTGATGCTGGCTGGTGGCTGCTGCCAGTGCCCGTGTCTGAGCCGTGTCGTCTGTCCGATCAAGCGAAGGATTCTACATCATTGTTAATTGTTTCTCCTCTCAGCTGAGGAGCTCTCTCGTCTCTCTCTGTGTGTACAGTGGGGTAGGCGGTCGCGCGTCGCGGCACGCGGGGGCGCCGCGCCGTCCTGACTCCTGTGCATGCTCCCGTCCTGTGGTCCTGTGTCCTGAGATCAAACTCTCATAGTTGATACATTCTCTCCGATAATGCTACACACAACTCGAGCCTCGTTTTATCTCTGAACTTGGTATTACAGTAGTCGCGGATGCGCCGCCGGGCGCCCGCACCCGCGCGACGTCCCAGACGCGAGGCCCGTTCGGGCCTGTCAGTCCTGTCAGTCTGCCATTCAGTTAACCTTACAGTCTCGGCCATTGCCAGCCCATGGCCAGCACCTCGATTCATCTCAGCGGCCCAAGGGTCGACTCATGATCTCGGGCTGACCTCCGTTGCGCGTCTTGGTGCAGCTGACGCACGTGAGCGCGCCCGGCCGTTGCAGCACCAGGCAGCGCTGGCAACGCCACGCGCGCTCGTCCTTGATCCATGGCTCACGGATGATCTTGGATGCGGACCCAATGTGCCCAGGTTCGACCACCTGGCCGCCCAGGACGATGGCGAGGTCGACTGGCCGTGACGGATCCGAGTGTATACCAGGCATGGGGTCAGCGTCAGAGGGCAAGTGCTTCGCAGGCGCATTGGTGATGAAGTCCTTCTGGCAGCGTGGTTTATTGAGCGCGGACCATGCGCGAGTCTGCATCTGATCGATTGTGAGGGTCGCGGCCCGTTTCTGGCGCGCTGTCTCAGCCGTCGCCAGCAGCAGCTCCTTGCGCCGGATGGCTTCCTCATCAGGAGGAGGCGGCGCAGGCGTCTTGGCGCGTGCGAAGGCAGCCGAGGCGGAGGCCGCGACCCGACCCTGTGCCTGCTGCCGGCGCGCCAGCTCGGCGAGGTCGGCCGCCGAGCTACGCGCGCGGTTCGAGGTGCCTCCGCCACGCCATCCTACAGTGCCCGGCGGCGCGCTCGCGCTCGTCGGACGCGGTGACTGCGGCTTGCCAGCGAATGCTTTAATCGGCAGCGGCACCTTTGATGGGGGCGGCGGCGGCGCCGGCAGGCCGAGTTCGAGGCTCGGGCCGATCTGTGAGTGCAAAGAGGCTCTGCTCCCGCGTGGGCTGGGGGCGCTCAGCGGCGCCGATGGCGGCGGAGGGGGCTCGTCTGCAAGGCCTGCGCCGCCGTGCAGCGCAAGCCGTTTGCGGCACGCCCAATTAGCGAATTCGTCAAAGAGGATGAGGCCGTTGTGGTTGACGTCGATGTGCGCAAACTCGGCGTCGACCTCTGCCGGCGGGATGACCACGCCAAGCCGCTGCAGGATCACCACACCGCGACGGAACTCATCGAGGGTGAGCCGGCCGTCAGAAGACGTGTCGAACTTTGCAAAGGTGCTATACAGCTCGAAGTAACTCTTGAGAGCGCGCAGCAGTGTGAGGAACTCGCCGCGCTCGACATTGTCGCCGGCAGAGCCGTCGGTCTGGCCGTTTGCCTGCCGTGCTGCCTGGAACGCGCGCATCACGGCCGACTTGCTCTTGAACAGCGCATCGCACTGCAGGACATGGCGTACAGCCTTGTCGACCTCGGCGAGCGAAAGGTAGCCGTTCTTTGACAAATCGAATTTGTCAAAGAGCTCCCGCCGCACATGTTGCGAGACCGAGTCGTTGCCGGTAGGCAGCTTGGCCGACCACGAGGACCAGTTGATGTTGGCCTTTGGACGGCTCGCAGAGTTGGGCTGTTGAGGGAACTTGCGTGTGTGCGGCAGCACGGCGAATTCGCTAATTGGAAGGTCGAGGCCGGCGACCTTGAACTGTTTGAACTGCACCGGATTGGCATCGGACACGGGTTGTTGTCGGGTCGTCGCAAATACCGGCATGCGCTCAGGAGGCGATGCTCGTGTCGGCAGCCGGTGCAGGACACAGGAGCCGGTAGCTCAACATGTGCCTGTGGCACCTTTTTCGTTTTCCCCACAGGGGTCGCCAAGGCACACGGGCGGGCCGGCTCGGCGAGGGCGCCCCCATTCACAATGAGAAGTCAAATCAAGTCAAATCCAAAAGAATGATGACTCGACACAATGCGGAGAAAGAGGGGCTAGTGTCGAGCGCCGAATTGTTTACGAGCGAGCGGCAAAATCAACAGCGGCGCGAATACCTCGACGTTCGCTTGTTCACTTACGGTTCGTGTTGGCCTCTAACTTTCAGAAAGGCGAGCACGAAGGCAAATGCGGCCGGCCGGGGCACGAACGTGCTCACATGCCGCGGGCACTTTCGTTGCTCCTCGCGGGGATTTGCGCCTGTGCTTTGGCAAACCACACCTCCGATGAGGCCACTGGCACGGTGAAGTTGGAGAAGAGCCCCAAACATGAGCGCGAAATGCACCCGAAGCCCGAGCACGACAAGGAGCACGAAAAGGAGCACGACAAGGAAGTCCACAAAGCTCCTCACCCTAGCCCTGCGCACCATACAGAGCAAGCAAAAGTGCCGCACAGCAAGGCGCCGACAACGGAGCTACAGGCTGATCTTGCACCGGTGAGTCTGCTGATCAATGTCAGCTCCGTCCTGATCAACAGCTCCAAAGATAGTAACTCGGCAATTCCTGAAGCAGTACAGATGACGTCCTCAGGAGCCTTCTTGAGCGCGTTGACCCTTTCATTCTTTGTCATCGTCGCCACCGAAATCGGGGATAAGACGTTCTTCATTGCGGCGGTGCTCACCATGCGCCACTCGGGCAGTGTGATATGGATCGGCGCAGTCGGTGCGCTAGCGCTCATGACGGTGCTCTCGGCGTATGCTGGGCAAATTGCCCCGATGCTGTTGCCACCTGCTATGACCCACTACATTGCGGTAGTGTTCTTTGCATTCTTCGGATATCGCATGCTCAAGGACGGGCAAAGTGCCTCATCCAAGGTTTCGGAAGAGTTAGAAGAAGTTGAGCAGGAGCTTGGCGTGGGGACGCGCATGGGGATCCCAACTCAGGAAGCAGAACAGGGGATCGACGGCGAGGCTGCTGAAGACGGGGAGGGTGCAGCTGGCACGTCCGTCGCGGCACCTGCGGCAGGATGCATGACGATTGTCTTTCAGGCCTTCACGCTGACCTTCGTCGCCGAGTGGGGAGATCGCTCGCAGATGGCGACGATCGCAATGGGTGCAGACCAGAGTGTCGAGGGCATCATCGTCGGCGGTATCCTGGGGCACTCTCTCTGCACGGGCATCGCGGTAGTTGGTGGGAAGCTTCTAGCCTCCAGAATCTCAGAGCGATCCGTTCTCCTGGGCGGCGGGTGCTTGTTTGTTGGTTTCGCTTTCATTGAGCTCGTGCGCGGCCCAGGAGATTAGATCTGACCAAGACCAGCCCTCTCACCAGACGTGACCAGCAGCAACTCTGGCGAGACAGCGTATCGTTTGAACTTTGATTGAACCGGCCCCAGCCCTGCCCCAGCCCCTGGAAATTCACTGTCAAACTTCCCTGTGAAATTCCGGGGCGAGGCGCGGAATCTGGATTCTGGACGGGCCGCGCAAATCTACTTGCATGCCTTCTTGGAATCTCAATCTGTCTGTGTGTGAGTGTCCAATTCCCCACACCACCCCGCGCGCGCCATCGCCGCCCTTTGCCTGTCTCGTCCCGTGCTCGCACATATCGATTGTGGTTGCTGATCGGATTCTCATCGGTCTGTAACCGCATGTTGGTATTAGCTAATACGGCAGTCGGTCCATAGTTCCCAAAGTGGGGGGGTATAATCCTTGGGTAGCGGATTGCCCCCCGAAAGCTCAAAACCTCCGCGTCATTGTTCCCAAAGTGGGGGATATAGGCCGTATAGGCCGTTATAGCTTATACGTGGGTGGGGCGTGGGCTAGTTCACGTAGATCGTAGTGAAGCTAAGTGCTAACGACGACCCCACCGCCCCTCCGTGGGTCGCGGCGCCAGCGAGGCAGAGCGCACAGTAGACCAAAGTCCACAGTGAGGCGGGAGTTCTAGCCACCCCAACGGTCGCCCGACGCGTTAGGTTGCGTCGGACATCGGTGAGACAAAAAGACAATATATCTACATGCTAACCACGTGCACACACACACGCCAGGACGCGGAGGATCGGCGCTCATTTGACGCTTGTGGGGATGTGCCTGTGGCGCGGCCAAACGAGCGCATGGCCATGGGCGCGGCCAAAGTCTCAATTCGAATGTGGCCGGCGTCGACCCTCTCAGCTCGGAGCCTCCGTTCGAGCCCTAACGCCTTCCTCGCTGTCCGACCCGGCCTCGGCGTCCTTCGCTTCTTCTTTGTCTTCGGGCGCGCGGCCGACATAGTTGAGACTCAGCAAGTGACTACCGTCGGCACGCTTGATCGCCACGCTCGTGCCCGCAGGCCCGCCTGCGGGCTGCGGCTGCGGAGGCGGCGATGTACGGTGCTCCGCGCTCGGGTTCCACAGGCGGGCTTCGGATGTGGGGCCGAGCTCGGCCTGAGCATGTGGTGGCGCGACCACCACGCGGCTGACGCTCATTCGCTTGGACACATCTACACGCCGAGGGGAGATCGCCCTTTCGCGCAGGCTGTTCCGAAGGGTCCGAAGGGCCTCCCGTGCATTATCGCTCTGCTCGAGGATGAATTCAAAGACGCCCTGACCGTTACGGTTCGCAGCGCGCCAGAGGACGGCGACAGCAACGGCTGCGAGGACGATCAGCGCCACGAGCACGATCGTCAGTGAGCCGTACCATTCTTCGGCAAAGGTTAGCTGGGCCAAAGGCTCCGGAGGCACCTCGATCTGCGTATGCACGGTCACGAGCACGGGCGTCGAGATGATGGCGAGGCCGAGGAGAGCCGAGGCGCTCGCCGAGTCCGAGAGGTGCGGCGCGAGCGTCGCAGTCAGCGCGGCCGCTCGTCGCGTCTGGATCCGTGTGAGCAGCAGCACAGAGCCCGGAAGAACGTACACCTCCGGCGGGGCGCTGGCGAGCCGACCGGCGAGCGTGCCAAAGATTGCCTGCACGGCACTCACGTCTACATCCGCCGGCTCGCCTTGCGCCCACATGCCAACCTCCACACTCGTGACGACGATGCATGCAGCGGCCCTGCATTCAGGGAGCGGCGCATCTGCGAGTGCGGTCTGAGCGAGCGTGGACGGACGTGCCGCCGCGAAGGCAGCCCAGGTGACGTCCGCGCTGTCGCGCGAAAATCGGCACAGTCTCGGCGCGTGGAAGGTGGCACGCGGCCGATCAGCGGTGCAGGGCTGCTCGGGGCCGTACGTGGTGCAGTTGAAGTTGAGAGCGGAGCGGTTGAAGCAGCCTGCCGTGTTTGGGAAGCATCGGCCGTCGTCGAGCGTCGCGCGTGGATCGTAGTTGATCGCGACGGATAAGGTGCAGCCGGGGATGGCGGCGCGGCACCGATTGATGTTATGCACCGTCGCAGTGGAGTCATAGTTGGCTGAGCCCCCGTACAACCAGAGGAAGCTTGGTGGCAACGGCTGCCGTCCTGCGCCGGTGGCCACCCCGCCTGCCACCCCGCCGCCCGCCACCGTGGCCACGCCGCCGCCATCCGGGTGGAAGGCCGAAGGGAGAGGCAGCATGCATCCCACGACTCGTGGCACGCACCACGTGGATTGGGTCACGGTGGCGAGCGGGTCGTAATTGACCGCCGACGAGTTCATGCAGCCTTCGATCACGAGGACGCACGCCAAGTGCCCTGGCAACCGCCCGAGACTCGACGTGCCCAGGGTATTGGCGCCGTGCGCCGCGTTCAGGACAGCTTGCACCATGGGCAGCGGAGGCGGAGGTGACCAAGCCCCACCGCCGCCCTTGCCGCCCTGGCCGCCGCCGCCCTTGCCGCCGCTCGGCGTGTCGTCGTCAGCCACGCCTGGAAAGTGCATGGCGGGCAGCGTGCACCCGTACGACGGTTCGATACACGAGCCGTCGTCGGCGCTCGCGTCGGAACGGTAGTTGAGCGCCGTGGACGAGGTGCAGCCGAGAGCTGCCCACGTACACCGGGCATTCTGGCGTGCGCTCGCATCGAAATTGAACGCTCCAAAGAGCATGCACCCCTTGCGCGGATGATCGCGAGGGACCGAGCACGCTGTAGCCACGTGCACGTCGGCGAGTGGGTCGTACCTCAGATCGCGACTCAATAGGCAACCGCCCACGGGCAACCGCCGCACTCGCATCTGAGCAGCGCCGCCGCCCGCGTCGAGAGCAATTCCACGCGGGCAGCGGCGCGGCACGTCGCTCACCTGGCGTGCGGTGCTCGGCGTGCCGCGGTCAACACGGAGTGCGCGGCCGCATTCGAGGGAGTCGCCCATCCCGTTCTGGAAGCAGAAGCCACGCAGCGTCAGGCCGTGTTGCTGGATGGCGCATGCAGAGCCGAGCCGCTCACCTAATTGGGCGTCGCAGTGTCGAAGCCACTCACACGTTGTGTAGAGCACGCCGATGTTCACGTGTGCCCCCACCGCCAGCTGCGGCTCGGGCGCATGCATGCCGCTCGACGAGGCACTGGCGACCATCGTCACGTTGGCCGTGTTTGCCTCATCGAGCGCCACGCCGAGCACCCTGTAGCTGTCCCGAAACACAAGCGCGGGATGGTGTGAGGCAGCGGCTTCGGCAGCGGTCTGGCCGTCGGAGCCGATGATGAGGTCGGATGGATGGGTGCTCACGCCTCGAAGACCGTTGGGTGCGGTGGCGGCGGCGATGTGCGACGAGGCGGGGGTCTCAGGGTACGGATACACAAAGACCTCGGGCAGACGTGACATGCCATCCAATGCAGACGGGATGAGAGGGTGGATGAACGAGGGGATGGGCTCGCGCAGGTCGGTTTGCACGTACAGACAGACGGCGGAGCAATCCTCGGCGGGCGGTGGAGGGATGGGCGGCGGGAGCGGGGGCGGCGTGGGCCGCGGCGAAGGCGGCGGCGAGGGCGGCGGCGGGAAAGGCACCGGCGAGTGCGGCGGAGGCAGCATCGGCGGAAACCCGGGGGTGTGGTTTTGGAGCTCTCGCGGCAACTGCGGGATGGGCGTCCATGGCGGCTGGGGCGACGGTGGGGGATATGGCGGGGGCGACGGCGATGGTGGCGGTGGCGAGGGCGGCGGGGGCGACGGCGGAGGCGGCGAGGGCGGCGGTGGCGATGGGGGCGGCGGTCTTGGTGGCGTGCTCGGCGGCGGCGGAAAGGGTGGCGGCACAGGAGGTGGAGATGGTCGTGGTGGACGTGGCCTCGGCGAGGGGGGCGGAGGCGAAGGTGGAGGTGATGGCGGTGGGGGAGAGGGCGGAGGCGGCGAGGGAGGCGGCGGGTTAGGGGACCCCGAAGGAGGTGGCAAGGGTGGCGGTGGCGGTGGCGAGGGGTTGGGCGGCGGTGGAAGCCAGGGGGGTAAGGGCGTGGGCGGCGGCGGTGACCTCGGCGGCAAACTCGGAGGCAGGGGTGGCGGGCGTGGAGGGGGAGAGGGGGGTGGCGGTGAGGGCGGTGGTGGCAAGGGCGGTGGTGGCGGGAATGGTGGTGGACGGGGCGGCGGCGAGGGAGGCGGCGGCGAGGGTGGTGGCGGCCTAGGAGGTGGAGGTGACGGTGGTGGAGGTGATGGTGGCGGAGGAGACGGCGGCGGCGGAAAGGGTGGTGGGAGAGGCGGTGGGTTGGAGGGCGGCGGCGGGGGGAGTGGCGGGGGGCGAGAAGGCGGTGCACACGGGTCATAGAATCCGGGCGGCTTGGGTGGCGGGAAAGGTGGTGGCGGCGAGGGCGGCGGCGAGGGCGGCGGCAGCGTGGGCGGCGGCATGGGCGGCGGCAACGGCGGCATGCGCTCCGCTGGAATACACGTGGTCGCGTCCGGTCGGAAGTTGAGAGCTCGAGGGTCAGTGCACCCCACCACAATATGCGGCCAGGTGCATGCGCCCCAATCGTCAATTGTCGCATGGGGGTCGTAGTTCAGCGCGCCGGTGTGCGTGCAGCCCGCATAGATGCAGCACGTGACTGGAGGCGAGGGCGAAGGGATGCGAGGCGGTGTCAGGGGCGGTGGAAGCTTGGGCGGCGCCGGTGGCCTTAACGGTGGTGATGGCGGCGGGCGAGAGGGCTGGCAGTTGAGTCCACGACAGCGCGGACGCGGCGGCGGGAGTGGGGGAGGTAGGGGCGGAGGCGGCGGGGGCGGCGGCGGGGGCGGCGGGGGCGGCGAGGGCGGGGGTGGCGAGGGTGCGGGCGAAATGGGCGGCGGCGGGATGCAAGGTGGGGGTGGCGGCGCCCCCGGGGGGGCATTCGGCGGCGGCGTAGGCATGTGCTGGCAGCAGTAGAATTCGAGTGAGCTCGCCCAACCGTTCGGCTGGGCCGCACTGCGCGCTGTGTCGGTACGCGACACCAGCAGTCGCGTGCCCGACGGATTGTGGGGAAATATAGCGCCCCATTGGTTCACACTGAACAGCTCCGCCGTCGTCGAGGGGTCGATGACCGCCGCGGAGTGCCATCCCGGCACCCGAGGATAAGCGCCCGGATGGGCCTGCCGCCACGGGAGCGTGGCCAGGTGCAGTCGGTTGGTCATGTCGACGAGTCCCGGGCATCGCACACCCACATGCGAGACGTACGCAGTCTTCGAGTCGCCATTTGATTGTGAACCGACGTGAACGACAACACAGCCCGGCGTGAGTGTGTCGAAGGGCAGAGGCGTCGTGGACGGGGGGAGTGAGGGGGGTGCGGGCGGGAGCGGTCGCGGAGGGAAGGGTGGCGGCCTGGGCGGCGGCTTGGGCGGCAGGGGCGGCGGCAGCGAGGGCGGTGGCGAGGGAGGCGGCGGTGAGGGCGGTGGCGGGAAGGGGGGCGGGAGAGGCCGGTGCACCAACCAAAACGGCGGGGGTCGAGGCGGTGGCCGCGGAGCATCGCCTGGGGGATAGGGCGGCGGCGATGGGCTGGGCGGGGGCGGCGGAGGCGAGGGGGGCGGCGAAGGGGGCGGCGAGGGCGGCGGCGGCTTCGGCGGCGGCGAGGGCGGTGGCTTCGGCGGCGGCGGGAAGGGAGGCGGTGAGGGCGGTGAGGGTGACGGAGGCGGTGAGGGTGGCGGTGACTCGGGCGAGGGCGGTAAGGGCGAGGGAGGCCTGGACGGTGGCGAGGGCGGGTAGGACGGTGAGGAAGGCGGTGGCGAGGGCGGTGGGGGTGAAGGCGGTGGCGAGGGCGGTGGCCTGGGCGGCGGTGGCCTCGTAGGCGGAGGTGGGGTAGGCGGAGGCAATGGAGGCGGAAGAGGAGGCGTGTTAGGCGGAGGAGGCCGGGACGGCGGCGGAGGTAGCGGCGCCAGGTCTGGGGGATAGGGTGGCGGCGAAGGTGGCGGCGGTGAAGGTGGAGGTTTGGGGGGTGGAAAGGGTGGTGGAGGTGAAGGTGGAGGTACGGGCGGTGGCGAGGGTGGCGGTGGTGAGGGCGGTGGCGAGGGAGGCGGTGAGGGTGGCGGTGGCGAGGGGGGCGGTGAAGGCGGTGGTGGCGACGGTGGTGGGGGCGAGGGCGGCGGCGGCGAGGGCGGTGGCGGCGACGGTGGGGGCCTCGGTCGCGGCGAGGGCGGTGGGCTCTTTGGCGGAGGCGAGGGAGGTGGCGAGGGAGGCGGAGGAAATGGCGGCGGCTTGGGTGGCCGCCTAGGTGGGGGCGCAGGCGAGGGAGGTGGCGATGGTGGCGAGGGCGGGGGCGAAGCCGCTCTTGGCGGGAACGGCGGCGGCCGCGGTGGCAACGGCGGCGGAGGTTCGAAGGGCGTTTCACGCGGCTCACTCGGCGGTGGGCAGGGACTGGGGGACGTGCCAGGCTCGGATGGTGGCGGGGATGGCGGCGGCAACACCGGGGGCGGAGAGGGAGGCGGCAACACAGGCGGTGGCGGCGACGGGCAGGGGGGAAAGGGTGGTGGCTTGGGCGAAGGCGAGATGGGCGGCGGCAAGGGCGGCGGCGAGGGCGGCGGCGGTAATGGCGGTGGTGCCGGCGGCCGCGATGGAGGCGGCGAGGGCCTGGGCGGCGGCGGTGGCGCGGGCGGCATCGCCGGAGCTGGCGGATACGGCGGCGGTGGAGCCCACTGACACGAGCGCCCAAAGGCGGGATGGAAGTTCGCGGCGCCTGGGTCGGTGCAGCCGACGCGTAAGTACGTGCAGGTGCCATCGTCAAAGTTAGCGCCTGATCTGTAGTTGGAGGCCTGCGAATGGCCAGGGCGCGCGCACACAGACCGAAGACTGAGTCGAGTGAGGCTTTTGCAGGCGCAAGCACAGTGGCGCAGTTCTACACAAGTGAAGTTTCTGTCGGGGCAAGGAGAGGGAGATTTGGATCATATCGTACGCGCCGCGACGCACCGTCAAGTCTGTGCACCCGCCATACCGGCAAAGCGCAGGGATAGCGATGGGCCGAATGGAGACACCCTGCACATCCATCCTTGTCGCGTTGGAGACCCAATTGGCGGCCGTGACATCGTTGCAAATGTACCTCGGAAAGATACAGCTCCATGGAGCAGCGATGAGTCCGGAGGCAGGGATCAGGCGGGAGGCGCTGTCAGCGGTCGCGCGGGCGTTGTAGTTGAGCGCAAGCGGGTGGTCGCAGAAGTAGCCGATGTACGGCTGCGCCATGCGGACCTCCTCTATAATGCAGATATGGGGCGGCGACCGAACCGAGGCTCCTCGTATCGGTGCACTCGGAACGGGAACGTCCCCGTCTGTTCGAGTTTCAAACGTAGGAAGTCAAAATTAGACGCATGCACATGCCGCGCCGGTGGTCGAGTACTTTACAGGTCGGGTATAAATCCTTAGGTGTTAGGACCTCAAAACTCTGGTGTCGCCATGGATTCAACTTAGGACACAGGATCGCCACAACCGCGTGGGCCTGGTGTCGCCATTTGAGATCTGCAAGTAGGGCGTGGAGTACTCGGCAAGGATCTCTTCGATGGGCCACGTGGCGTCCTGAGCTTCCTCACTGTCTTCAGCGTCGATGGCGAGCGCAATACTGCTCATCCTGTGAGGGTCCTTCGGGTGGTCGCGCCCCAAAAGCACGCGCCACTTGAAGCGCGAGAGCAGCACGGAGCCGTAGAAAATGAGGCCCATCAGCAGGCTCAGCGCAGCCGCGACCAGCGGCGCCTTGAGGTGCGCAAAGTCCATGAAGAAGTACACGGGGTCGTGGGTCCAGTAGGCTTGCAACCCGTTGAAGAGGGCGTAGAGCATGCCCCACGCAAGGACAAGCCCGACGTGGCCCGCCTCTATATGGAGGGCGTCGAGCCCAAACTCAAGGAGCATGAAGATGAAGTTGATGCCATGCATCGTGAGCGAGGTGAGATTGGTGTACCGGTTGTACCAGTACAGCGACGGGTTGGTCAGCGCGTCGTATGGCGCGAGCACCAGCCAAACGACCATCGTGATCATCGCCGACATGGGCAGCTGCACCTCGAGCAGCAGGTGGTGCGCAACCGCGGCGAGCCGATGCGACTCAGAGGGCCGCGGACGCATCAGCGCAATGTCACGGCAGCACGAGCACGAGAGCGCCGTGCCGAGAGCAAAGAAGATCACGAGCGCGATAAAGTTCCACACAGTGAAGAAGCGCAGGCAAGCTGAGCCCTCGTAGAAGGTCGAAGACATGAGCAACCAAAAGGAAACGGTGAATACGGTCGCGCGGAACGTCAGCAGCGTCCCTGGCGACACAGACCAAATGCTTGTGGCCGATGCTCGTCGCACTGCGGAGGGTCCGGCGTAAGCGCGAAAGCCCTTGCGCCGATGCCGCCACACAAAGTGAGTCAAGCTGACCGTCCCTATGAAGATGATCATTCCAAATGTCATTGGCGCGGCCACAGCGTCGTCGCGTCGGCTCAGCAGCTCTCCGAGCCCCTTAAGGTCCCAGCCAAGTTGCTCGAGCCAGTCCATTTGGTCAGTGTGCGGAAAGTGGAAAGCAACTTTCCACAGCGGTAAGTGCGACGACTCAGCGACGTCAGCGGAAAGTGCGACCACGGTGTGTCTCCACGGGACCGGTGGTCGTGCGTCTTGCCGAGATGGCAATTTAACGTGAACGTGAACGTGAACGACGACGAGCTGAGCAAAAAGGCTGCTGTGAATTGGCTGTTAAAACGCTAGGAAATCAGGGGGGAAATTGGAGTGCACAAGGGAAGCATCCCCGGTTTTCAACGCGGTTCGATCTCATCGTCGAATCGTCGATCTGCAGCAGGGTTGATCGTCCCGCAGTAAAGACGTGCGGGGTGCGTGTTGTTGGTGGGTTTGGATGGTTGTGAGGTTCGTCTGTG
>ENA-UOXP01000472-UOXP01000472.1-mixed-culture-metagenome-genome-assembly--contig:-NODE-472-length-31205-cov-31.263499_pt1 | contig 31205 bp, 18 predicted proteins | sample MGYA00238161_ERZ761639 | MGnify/ENA primary metagenome ERZ761639 (study PRJEB28913, sample SAMN08776760) | mixed culture metagenome | isolation source: Freshwater growth medium | place: USA...
GCTGCCTCGCGCTCACGTCCCGCTTCGCCGAGTTCATGGACCTGCGCGTGCAGAAGCAGCAGCTGATGAACAAGAATCTCAGACGAATCGCTGTCCACATGCTCGGAAAACCCGACGACGACCGGTTCTGCGCCGACGGCAGTCTGTACGACGGCGCCGGCATGAGCGGCGGCGACGGACTGGCGCCGCCGCTCATGGAGGACTGGCGCGATCAGGAGCTCGCGAGACGAGAGTTACGAGACGAGAAGTACGTTGGGAAGTTTGACCGGGTGCTCCGGCAACAATACGTCATCGAGACGTGCAAAGCGGGATCCCCTGGCCGGCACATTTGGAACTTCAGTGACTGGTTTAGTCAGCGTTGCTCTGGCCTCGCCATGTTCGTCGAGACTTGCTTTCGTGCGTGCTGAGCCGTCCCAGCCGCCCAAGTCACCCCTTCCCCTCCCCCGCCTGCTGGCTGCGAGTCGTCGCTACCATGCGCCCCAATGCATGCGCCCCCTATCATGCGCTCCGTTGCATGCGCCCCATATCATGCGCCCAACTCAGCTCACCCCCGCATCCGTGCCTCCCCGTCGCCCTCGCCTCCCCTCTCTCCCCCCTGCCACCACAGGCGCGGGCATGTTCGGGCTCCTCGGCTCGCTGTTCACGTTTGCGTTTGCACTGCTGACGCGGGGCGACGATGAAGAGCCGGCCGGCGTCCAGTCACGACCTGCGTGGCTCTTCTTCAGTGCCACGCTCGGCATCCTCATCGTCCTCGCGCTCGTCGTGCCGCAGTTGCTGGGCTCCTCGTGGATGTGGCGGCTGCGCAAGGATGGGCTGCGAGGCTCGCTCCACGCGCACTGCTTCGGCCTCCTCGCGCCCCACGAGCCCATCAAGTTCGATATGGAAGATCTCGCGACCAAAGCAGAGGCGCTTTTTGACCAGATCGACACGGATCGCAACGGTCACCTCTCTTCGGACGAACTCAAGAAAGCGGTGAAACAAGCTCAAAAGGACGCCCTTGAGGCTCATCAGAACAGGGAACTGGAAGATTCACTCCGACGATCCCCAGACACAGCTGAGAACGCGACAGCAGGTCTGCCCCGAAGCAAATCTGTCCCGAACGGCTTCCACGGCAAGTGCCTCGACAGGACCCATGGCAGCGCACATGTCCACGTGGACGGCACATACTCAGTTCCAAGGTTGCATGTGGCTGCGCCTCCGGAGATGACGCGCGGCCTATCGGCGCTCGGCAACAAGATGGGTGCCTCCGTCGGCCTGTCGGCGCTCGGCAACAAGATGGGTGCCTCCGATTCAAGCCTCCTCGTCGAGCGCTCCTCAAGCATGAGCTGGGGACCTCCTTCTCCGGGCACGCAGCGAGACCAGCGTGAGAACCATCAGGCGTCCACCGCCGTGCTCGAGACCATCGTGCGACAGGTGGAAGAGCGAACGCGGAAGAAGCAATCTTTGATGGAAGCAGCCACGCGGAAGAGGCCATCTCAATTGAACCAGCGCGTCGCGGATGCGCCGCATCAGAGCGCCCACGACACTAGCGGCCACGACGCCACCAGCTGCGACACTCGCGGCGTTAGCCGAATCCGGGGCATCTGGCGCAAGCCAAAGCCCCGGCGGGCCAGCACTGTTACCGCCGAAGGTGATCTTGATCATTCGGGCATTCCGCAAGGAAAGCCATTCTCACCACCGAAACCAACGAACTGCTCCGACCACGCCAGCGGCTCCGGTCACGGGGCTTCCAGCTTGAAGAGGCTGCTCTCGACGAGTCGAAATCGCTACGAGTGGGAGCTGAAAAAGTGGGAATGGGAGGAGGCCATCGCAGAGAGTCTCTTCTGAGTCCACGATGTTCGCGAAGTTCGCGAAGTTCTAGCGATCGATGCGTCTTCTCTCCGACTCCGTTGTCTCGCGCGAAGAAAAGGTCTAACGCCGTACAGCTCCTCTCGTGTATGTCCCTTAGAGCTTAGTTTTGCGCGCTGATCCCGGTCTGACTCTCCGCTCGTCTCCGTCCTCGCTCCCGCGGCCCGGTGTGCTCTAAAAATCGCAATGTCTATGTTCGGTTATTGTCGCGCCGCAACACTGTTGCGCATGGGCGATGGGGTGACGAGCGGTGCTGCGACCGCCACTGTGCGACACGCGGCCGCCGTACGAACTACACCGCGCGACCCACCCGGCGCCGCGCCGCGGGCACACCGGGAATATCTGACCCCCGACGGGACCTCGACCCCGACGGACCCGACCCGACCGCTCGACGGTCGCGCCAAGCGGCGCGCTCCACACGTCCACAGGGACCGTACCTACACACAGGCGAAACCCGCGCCGGGGCGCGCGCAACGCCAACGGTGGCATGCAATCACAGGGACAAACCATTACACACTCAAACACAAGAAACGAAACAGGACAGCCGTAGATGGCTTCTGTTGAAATTCCGCATGCAAGTTCGGTGCATGCCTGTTCGGTATGGGGGGAAGAGAGGGTATGCACCGTTTGCGCCAGTGCCAGTGCCTTTGCAAGTGCCATCTAGCTGATCGTGCAGCAGGCAGACATAGGAGGTTCGAGCGCGGCCAGCGCTGGATGTACCTGCCCCGCCTCCGTCGCCTCATTGATGGCCTGCATCATCTTCGTGAGCCGCACGACGATGGCGTCAAACTCGGGGCGAACCTCCGGATTGGGATGCCAGCACTCCTCGATGAAGCCTTTGAGCTCAGGCGGCCAGTGCTTCGGAATCGTGGGCCGAAAGTTCTCCGTCGCCACCATCTTGGCGACGGTATCCATCGTCAAGTAGAGGTCTTCGTAGGCACGCTTCCTCGTCCACAGCTCATAGATCATGATGCCATACGAGAAGACGTCCACCTTTCTGCTGTAGTCCGTCGACGTGAAGCACTCTGGCGCCATGTAGCGCGCAGTGCCCGTCTGCCTTGTCATCTTGCTAAACGAGTGGCCATCCGGGCCGAATTGGTCCTTCATCACGTCCTCGCCGACGAGCTCCTGCTGTCGGTTCACCTCGGGATCCATCATTCGCGAGAGCCCAAAGTCGGCAATCTTCGCCACGCCCTCGTCAGAGATCAGGATGTTCTCGGGCTTGAGGTCGCGATGCGCAACCGAAATGTTGACCGAGCTGCCTTGCAAGTAGGCGAGGCCACGTGCCGTGTCAATCGCCCATCCCAGCGCCTCCTCGGCCGAGTACGAACGAGGCTTTTGTATCTTATCTAGCAGCGAGCCTCCCGAGCAGCACTCCTGCACAAACATGAACTTATCGGAGCCTTTCGCGATTCCATACGATTTCACCACGTTCTTGCTCTTGAAGAGCTTGGTGAGCACAGCCTCCGCCTCGAAGCGCGCAATGGCCTCCGGCGGCACTGAAACCATGGGCGGCGGCTCGTAGTCGGCGCCAGGCACCGCCTTGGGCTTCGGGCCAGGCACCTTGTCCTTGAGGATTTTGACCGCAACCTTTGTCACGGTGCCGTCGGGTAAAGTGAGCTCATGCAGCTCGACGATGGCGAAACCGCCCTCGCCGATCCTCTTAATCTTCTTTAGCTGACTAACGTCGATGTTGCTTTCTTCAAGAGATATCGCACGTATCTTTTCACGCGCCGATTCTAGCGACATGTCGAGGTCGTTGAGCTCGGCGAGGCGGCTGGTGATGCCCAGTCCGTTGCGTCCGTTTGAGATCGACAACATGATCTTGCCCTTGGCTTTCTTGAAAGAAGCCATCTTCTTGCGGCGCGGTCGCGCCGACGCCGCCGTCGCGGACTGTGAGACCCCTTATCGCCGCGGGCCTTGCAGAGAAGAGGTTTCCAAACTCGCTCGAAAAGGACACAAGTCCAAAGATAGATTTGCCCAGTCCACAATTAGACGGTTTGAGACATGTTTTAGAAGGGATGTGATGGGCCGTGCAACGATTCTTTGACACTGTGCTGACTGTAGCGTGTAGGGCTCATGCGCTCATCTCAGCCACACTGTGGCGGCAAGACAGCCATAACCATCAGCTGTCAAAGTGGTCCCTGAGATGCATCTCCTCTTCCGATTTCCACTGGCCACCAAGGAAGGAGGCGCTCTGGTCGCGCTGCCGCTTCAGCTTCGTCCGTTCCTTCATGTCCATCTTCTCCTTTTCCTTGTCCGCACCGCCCTTGCCCGCACCTCCCTTGCCAGCAGCAGCCTTGCCGCCGCGGGCCCGCTCTCTCATGGCAGCGGCCGCTGCAGCGGCCGACTGCGCTGCAGCCGCAACGCCTGGCCTGGGCGCGCAGGTGCTGCTCCGATCAGCCTCTCTGGTAGATGCAGCGGCGGCATTCGGCTGCGCGCTAGGCTCTGGCGCGGGCGGGCGCATGTCGAATGAAACGTGCTCAAAGTCGCCGGCGGGGACTGAGAGGAAGGCAGGCGTCTCTGCGTTCGAGAGTGCCTCTTCAAAATCTGGCAGCGCGCTCGCAGGCTTTGTTGGTGGGGGCGGTGCCGTTGCCTTCTTGGCTGCACCTTCCTCATCGTCCTCGTCCTCCTCGTCGTCCCGATGGATTGCTGCCGCAAAGGCTGGCATGCTCAGCGCTGATCGCAGCGGTGGCGTTGCCACAATTGTGGGAGCGAGCAAATTGTCGTCGTCGTCAGAGTCGGCGTAGTCGACTAGCGACGACAGCATGATAATTCCTTTCTTGATGAATGCTCTCATCATTTGATAATTTGTTTCCTGCGCGTGCGAGCGCTGAACAATTATCACGCTACTTGATATTTGCGGATAAATTATTTTCCGTTCACGAGAACACAAACAGCACGGATCGATGTGCCACGCCCAGGGACCTGTGGCTGTGCGTCTTGCCGAGACGGCAAATTAACGTGAACGTGATGTGCCACGCCCACTTCTACTCGCTCTCATTCGTAGCGTTCACCACGTGGTGGGTACTCGTGCGCCTAAGGACTGGGCAGCACCTGCACATCCTGGCCATGGGCAGCGTGCGCGTGCGGCCCTCGTGGCTAGGTCGCTCTGTGCTCCTGGCGCTGACCTCTCGCTCACACGCACCTGCAGTCTTCGCCGCCGTGCCGATTGCTTTTGCCCTTGGCACGCTCTGGCCGCATCCGATCGTGCGGTCGTCAGTAGTTGCCATTGTCGCGCTCTACCATCTCAATGAGTCGTCGTCTACTGGCCGGCACGGCGAGTATCCGCTGCTGTACACTGCGGTGGCCATGTTGCTGCCTGAGCGATGGGCGAGCGGTGCGGCCTGGGGCGTGGCCGTGCACTTCATCCTGTCGAGCGGCGTGGCCAAGCTGCAGGTGGGTGGGCGCGAGTGGCTCGCGCCCGGTACGATGGGCGCCTACCTTGGAATGTACTGCGAGTCGCAGAGCCGACCGCCGCTGAGCCGCCGCATGAGTCGTTGGACATTAGCCCGGCCGTGGGCGCTGCGTGCGATCGCGGTGGGCACGCTCCTGCTCGAATGTGGCCTCGTGCCAGCCACGCTCCTGCTGCCGCCGTTCGCGGGCCGCGCGGTCGGCTGGGTGGCGCTCGTTGGCATGCACGTGGGCATTGCGATGCTCATGTCCTTCCAAATCGGGCTGGCGTTCATGACGACGCTGCCGTGCTATGTGGTTGGCTTCTGCTGCGAAGCACCTTTGGGCAGTGGCCCGTGGGCGCTCGCCTTGCTCCTTGGGCTCGCCCCGACCGCCGTCTCGTGGCTGCGCGGTGCCCCTCTCCCCGAGGACTGGCCATGCAGTGGCCTCGCCCTCTTCATGTTCAACGGCTCACAGGCGGAGCGGCTGGGTGCGCTCTTCATGACACGAGACACGCGACTCGTGCTGAGGGCGGATGCGCACGACGGCGAGAGCCTCATTGGCCGCCCCGTCATCCACGCTGGCCTCGCCGACCTACGCCTCGTTGCCACCGGCCGCCCCGTCGTTCACGACGCAGTGCTGCGTACTCTCGGATTCACAATGCTTCGGAATCCGGAGGTCGCACTGCCGCTCCTACGGCAAGCTGCCGAGCTTCACGCCGAGCAGTGCGCCGCGCCGCGCAAGCCTGGCCACAGAGCACCCGCACAGGCCGCTGCGCCCGAGCTCAGCACCGCTGAGCTCGCCTTCGCAGCGGTTCTCGCCGCGTGCACGAGCACATGGCTCGAGCGCTCACAGCTCCTCATCGAGCAACGTACCGGCCGGCCGCTGTGCAAGGCCAACTTTGTGCGAGTGCGTGATGGCTGCGTCGCCGAGGTGCTCGCCTAGACAGGAGTGGGTGTGCTCTGACTGCTACTTTATGCCGCGCGCGCGTGCCGGCTAGTCAGAAGGCTCGTCACGGCTCGGTTACGCTCGGTCGCGGGCGCCGCCGGACAACAATAGGCAGTAACTCGGGAGTTGTTTAAATGACATGAAGGAAAAATCCTACGTTAAAGTGTTGTATTGTTGTTAACGGTTCCTGTTGTTGTTATGTTGTTAGTGACTTAGTGTGAAAAACACTTGATCTTGAAAACGTGACTGTTGCACCGGTTCGACACACTGTTTGGCCCATGGTACGTTAGGCTCGGCTCGAATCTCCAGCGTGAGGATCGCTTGGATGTGCGGTGAGGGGCGGCGAGCGGAAAGGATTGAAACAGTCCCACGCCAGTGCCGCTGAACTCCAGCAGTTTTAGCGGCCGTGAACTAATGAACAGTTCATTGGTCGTGAAGCGTGATGCCCGTACAGTGCTGTTCCAGAGGTCCCCCTTCGGTTGTGGCGTTGTAGGTCCACTTGTGAGCGCAAACTTTGAATTTTGCACCAGCTTTCCGTCAACTCTTTCTGCCAGCTGGTACTCATGGAGCCATTGGGGATCTGCCCGCAGAGCAAGTCGGTCCAGCATGCCGGGTTGCCGTCAGCGCGTACATAGTTGCAAAGCCAAGGTGTCCAATAGCGCCTGCGGAAGTTCTGGCACATCATCCCATATGAGTGCAGTATTCCAAGCAACTCCATGGCGCTGCTCCCTGCACTGTCGAGCAAGTAGGGGTCGAATTCGACGTAGACGAAAAAGATGCGTCGCTCGCGAAAGAGGCGCGCCGCACCTTGCAGCGCTTTAGACTCACCGCCCTGCAGGTCGAGCTTGAGGAGAAAGATAGGGAGACGATGGGCCGAGAGCTCATGGTCAAGCGTGGTGGTCTCGACAGTCACACCCTCCGAAGATTCGCGCAGGCTGCCCTGCTGCACATTCTCGAGGCCAAAGCGGGCGAATCCCACGTGATCAGACAGAGCCTTGCATTTGAGCTGCGCACGCGTGCCGAAGCGTTTCAACACAGCGCTCGCATGAGCGCAACGCTCTGGAGCAGCTTCGAAGCCAACGGCTGTCCAGCTAGGCCGCTCTTTCAGCCATTGGACAGCGTCATCCGCATCATCCGAAGTGCCACCATCTACGACCAGTGCGTTCGTGGGCAGTGCATTGAGTCCACACGGGCAGCACGGTCCTCCACCGAGAAATTGACGGCAAAACCTGTTATCGGTCAACCTGTCCAGCACCTGGATGCTGCTGATACCTGTCAGGGTCAAGTTGCACAAAGGTGCTGACGCAGCCGCGCATTGCATAGAGCTTTGCAACCCACGTCGAGCCAGGGTCTCTCATGTCCTCACGGTTGACGGTAAAAAGACACCAGTTTCACCACGAGAATCGTACCGGTGTACCGGTACGACAATAGTACCGGGTACCGCGGAAATTCGTACGACCGCCCTCAGTTCAGTTTCAGTTCAGTTCAGTCGAGAGCACATTCGATAGGCTTCCGTTAGGTTGTCTGTTGTTTATGTAGTAACTGAACTGTGAACTGAACGACCGCCCTAATTTTTCTTGGATTCACGCTCGGGCCAGCCCTTGTGAATGGCACCCGTGTGGGAGTGCTTTCTGCACTCCATCACACGTGTATCCGCCACGCCGCGCCCGCGCACCGATTTGACGCGTGTTATAGACGCGTGAGGGAGCGGGCACCTGCCCGACCTCGCCTGATTTTAAAATCCTGCGCTGCCAAACCCAGTTGCCCGAGAGAGCGGATCGGTGAGAGGCGGACGCTCTGCGCTCTGGAAACTGGAAAATCACCACTATCAACAAACGTGTGCGCGCGGCGCGTGCGCAAGAATCGTATCATCAAGTTAAGAAGCGACGAATGCCAGGCAGATGGCCAGGCAGCGGCGTCCCGTCGTCGACCTCGTCAGGCAGGCGCAGCAGCATCCCGTCTCGACCTCACCAGTGGAAGGGCGGGACTGCGGACACGCTGCGCGCGTCCTCTCCGGCGGCGCGCCGTCTCGAGCACGCTTTACGAGAGCGAGGTGGAGAGGGTGGACGCGATACGCCGCAGGATGGGCTTGAAGCCCGGGTCCTCCTTGGCGCCGTAGAGCTCGACGGCGGTCATGACCTGCTCATCGTTCACGCCGAAGCGCTGCTGCACCGCCTGTGAGATGCGCATCTGCACCTGCATCAGTACCTGCGGGTCCAGTTGACTCGGCGCGCCTGAGCGCTTGGCACGCTCCACATGCTCCTTGATCGGGCGCAGCTCCTTCTCGAGCATGACAGCGTTGAACGTCATGATCTCCTTAAGCCGGTCCTTGGTGAGCGATTGCGGCAGCCCATTCTCGCCGATCGGGCCCGCGTCCGCCACCGCGCCGCCGCTGCTGCCACGCGTCGGGCTGCTGCTGCCGCGCCCGCTGCTGCCGCTGCTCGCCACCGCCTCGCCGCGGCTGAGCATGCGCATGTTCTGGATCGCCTGCTGCACCTCGGGGTCGGATTGGTGGATCTTGAACGACGAGTCCATGGCCTTCTCCGTCACCTTGTACTGGCTGCGGATGGCGGCGATGAGCTGGTCGAGCGAGTGCTCAAAGTTCTGCTGGAAGAGTTGGAGCGCGTGCTCGTCGCTCAGATTGCGCTGCTGCTGGATGTTTCTCACCTCCATGCGGATTTTCTCGATGACCGCCTTGGACGCCTCTGCCGACTTGTTGAGGATCTTGAGCAGCATCTCCTTGGAAATCGGCGCAAGGGCCAGCTCGCGCAGGACCTTCTTTTGCTTGCGCCGGTGCTCGTGCACGACCACGTAGGCGGTGCCCACGAGCACCGCCGCGCACCCGATCATAAACACCTCCAGCTTGCTCGACATGATTCAGGCAGCGCCAGCAAGAGGCCAAGCCAGGGGTCTGTACGCCGAGTGCCGCCGACGCGGGCCCCACCCCCCCCCCGAAATCATATGGGCCCCTTACGGTCCCCCTGGCGCCAAACTGCCAGGGTCTCTAACGTCCACCTCTTTTACTTCCTTTTTCTGACGACACAAAGTCCGCAAGACCGGCTGCAGCTTTGATTTCGTCGATACGGACGGGTCGCTCTCCCACGAAATCAACCCCCTCAGACATGGTGCGGTCTACGCCTGATGCCGACTTGGGCCGCCTTGCACACGACCAGGCACCTCCTCTAACCGGCTCCACCGCCGCCAACGCACAGATGCAGGAGCCAGGAACAGCTCCTGAGCCGCTGTTCCTGATGTTGCCATACGCGGCCGCACTCCTGCTGCCCGAGGAAGCGATCGCCAACACGGCGGCGCTGGTCCCACCACCCATAGAGACGATTCTCCGCGTCGAGGGCATGATGTGCGGCCACTGCACCACCACCGTTGCTGAAGCCCTCGAGGGCGTCGAGGGCGCAGGCATGGTGCACGTCGACCTGGAGTCCAAGCTGGCGACCGTCCTAGGGACCGCGGACACGGCCGCCCTGATCGCGGCGGTAGAGGCGACTGGCAAGCAGGTGAAGCTCGTGCGTGATGGCCGCGCGTCAACTGCCGCCGCCGCCGCCGGCTACGAGCCCGCCTCCACCGACAGCAGCAGCAACAGCAACAGCAGCAGCAACAGCAGCAGCAGCGGCGGCGGCGGCGGCGGCGGCGGCGGCGGCGGTGGCGGCAGCAGCCACCGCCGCGCTGGCTGGGTCGGCGGCAGCGTGCGCGGCGAGCTCTCTGTCGGTATGCGCACGCCGCTGCCGCTGCGCGCGGGGCAGGCGGCGCCCGTTGGCAGCTCCAGAGGGCTGGGCGCGCCGTCGTGGGCGCCTGCGAGCAGCTCGACGAATAGCTCTCCCTTGGCCACCAGGACGCGTCGTTCTGAGCGCTCGACGAATAGCTCTCCCTTCGCCACAGGCACGACGCCCACGACGACGCCCATGACGACCACGACGACCACGACGAAGCCCACGACGACGCCCACACTCCTCCGGCTCTCCTCTCTCATAGCTGGCGAGGCGGACAGCTCGTGCATGATCTGCATAGGGGGTATGACGTGTGCGGCGTGCGTGGCCGCGGTGGAGCGTGCGCTGCTCAAGACACCTGGCGTCGCCTCCGTCTCCGTCTCACTCATGGGCAAGCGAGGGCAGGTCTTCTACCTCGCCTCCAAGGTGTCGGTCGAGCAGATGGTCGCTTCGGTCCAGCGCAGCGGCTTCGACGCGAGAGCAGCCACCGACGCCGAGCTAGGCGCGAACCCGTCGTCCGCGTACACGGAGGAGGCAAACTTGTACAAACGCCAGTTCCTCCGCTCGCTCCCCTTGGCGATTGCAGCGGTCTACTGCTCCACGATGGTGTCCATGCTTCGGCCGGCCGCCTTGACGGCCTTCCTGATGACGCCCATCATCCCGGGCCTCGATTGGGGCACGCTCCTCGTCTTGGCTCTGGTCACGCTCGTCCAGTTTGGCTTCGGCTGGCCCTTTTTCGTGCGCGCATACAAGTCGCTCGTGACGGGCGCGGCCAACATGGACGTGCTCATCGTGATGGGCACCTCGGTCGCCTACTTGTACTCACTCTTCTTCCTGACCCTCTCCATCCGCTCTCACGGGCAGTTGGGGACGGACAACACGTGTTTCGAGACCTCGTCGACGCTCATCTGCTTCATGCTGCTCGGCAGGTTTCTCGAGGCGGCCGCCAAGGGGCGCGCCTCCGAGGCCATCTCGAGGCTGATCACGCTCCAGCCCCGCACGGCGCTCAGGGTGGCGGGCGGCGAGGCGGCGCTCAACACGGCGCTCGGCGGCTCGAGCCGCGGCGCTCTCGAGGAGGTGCCCGCGGGCTCGTTGATGCCGAGGGACGCTCAACACGGCGCTCTCGAGGAGGTGCCCGCGGGCTCGTTGATGCCGAGGGACGTGGTGAAGGTGCTCCCCGGCGCCATCGTGCCAGCGGATGGTGTGGTGGTTGCGGGGGAGTCGACTGTGGATGAGGCGATGATCTCGGGGGAGCCGCTCCCCGTCCAGAAAAAGGCGCGTGACTGGGCGGTGGGCGGCTCCATCAACGGCAACGGCGTGCTCTGGCTGCGTGTCTCCGCCGTCGGTGCCGACTCAGTGCTTGCCAAGATCATGAAGCTCGTGAGTGATGCCCAGACGCGCAAGCCCAAGGTGCAGGCGCAGGCGGACCGGGTCGCCTCCTACTTCGTGCCTATGATCATCTCGATCTCGCTCATCACATGGGTGTTTTGGTCAGTGGCCGTCTGGGCGCGCGTCGTTTCGAGCGTGCTGATCGACGAGTCCGGCTTGGCGGATGGCTACGTGATGGCGTTCATGTTTGGCGTTGCGGCGCTCGTGATCGCATGCCCGTGTGCGCTCGGCCTCGCCACGCCGACCGCCGTGATGGTGGGCTCGGGCGTGGCGGCCCAGTTAGGGATCCTCTTCAAGGGCGCCGACGTGATCGAGACTGCGAGCTGTGTCACCTCGATCGTCTTTGACAAGACGGGCACTCTCACCAGAGGCGTCCTCGAGGTCGCAGTCGTGCAGCCGTGGTCGGCGGCTGACGGCGGAAGCGTCGTTGGCGGCGGAGGAGCAGGCGGAAGCGGAAGCGGTGGAGGTGGAGGGAGATGCGGCGGCGGCGGAGGCGGAGGTGGAGGCGTCGTCGGCGTCGGCGGCGGCGGCGGCTTCGGCGGAAGCGTCGGCGGCGTCGGGGGCTTGAGCGAGGAGGAGCTGTTACAGCTGGCTGCCTCGGCCGAGCAGCACTCGGAACATCCGATCGGCCAGGCCATCATCTCCGCATGCCATGCGCGCGCCCTGCCGCTCCGGCCCGCCACTTCGTTCATGAGCAAGAGCGGTAAGGGTCTCAGGTGCAACGTGGGCGGTGACGTGGGCGGCGACGTGCTGCTAGGCAATCGCGAGTGGCTGCGGAGCCACGGCATTTCACTCTCTGCCGAGAACGAGGCGGCCGCAGCAGGCAAGGAGAGCCTCGGCATGACAGTCGTCCTCGTCGCCCTCGACGGCCGTCCCGCTGGGATGCTTGCGCTCGCCGATGCACTCAAGCCCGACGCGCCCCAAGTGCTCGCCTTTCTGCATACTCTCGGCGTCGCTGTGTACATGGCGACGGGCGATAACGAGCGCACGGCCGCGTACGTGTCTTCACAGCTGGGATTTCACAGCTCGCGTGTGCTCGCGGGGATGTCGCCTGAGGGCAAGGCACAGTTTGTGGGTGAGCTCAAGCGGGCGGGCGAGGTGGTCGCGATGGTGGGCGATGGCGTCAACGACGCTCCCGCGCTCGCACAGGCCGACGTGGGCATTGCACTCGGCTCGGGCACAGATGTTGCGATCGAGACGGCCGATGTGGTCCTGATGAAGAGTCATCTGCGCGACGTCGCCACTGCCCTACACCTCGCGTCCACGGTCATGGGTCGCATACGGCTCAACCTATTTTGGGCCCTCGTGTACAATGTCGTCGGCGTGCCACTTGCTGCTGGGGCCTTCTACCCCTCCCTGCATCTCCTCATCCCACCCATGTTTGCGGGCGCTGCGATGGCTCTCTCATCCGTCTCGGTGGTATGCTCCTCGCTGCTGCTCCGATGCTACCGGCCGCCGCCCCTCCCCCCGGCCCTCCTGCTTCCCAACGCTCCCGACGGCAGCCGCAGCCTCTCGTCCCACGGGCGCGTGCGCGCGGGCGTCTACGTGCCAACGCGGCGCGCCGACGGCGGCTTCGATTGGCTCCGGCAAAACTCGGGCCCGCCGCTGCCCGCGCTGCCCGTCGGCAAGCTCGTCGGGAGCTCCAAAGCCATGGTCTGAGGTGTGCATGGTAAACACGCTGAAAATTCCGTTCATGTGCGCGGAAGGCGTAGGACGGCTGAGGTGCGTTGAGATTTTTTGAGCACGCGCCCGTTACAGCGCGCTCGCTCTCCCGTGTGCGGGAACGTGGAATCAAAATCGTGGCGCGCGCGCGCGCGCGCATTGCACATCAGGCAAGCGACAAGAGCAAGGCGTCAAAGGTCACCGTTGCTTTGGAAGAGATCTTCCGGATCCAAGTGCATTGCAAGCGGCTCACAGTGCCTGAGACGGCGTGATCTCTGTTGAGCATGAACAAAAGGGCAACGAGCACGAAATCGAGCACATGAAAGAACGCCCGTGTTTACGCGCAATCCCGATGTCTCTACGATGGGCTCTGCGCCAGCGATAGTGCACGAGCCAGTACGAGGCTCAACCTGGTGCGCGTGTACTGGGCTGCAAACGTTAATGGATCAACGATTGAAGCCAACTTGGCGCTTCCGAATGAATGGTACCCGCGGCCCTTGCTGCACCATCCGCACATCGCACTCGCCCTGGCCATGAAGAAGCATACCCAATTTTCGACCGCGAAGCCCCGACCGAAAGGTCAGAGCCCTGCGCGCAACGAAAGGCATCACAGTCCGAGCCCAAAATCCCGCCGATGTGCTGTGCCCACGAGCTGAGCCCTCCCACGACCCACGTTGAGCCGTGTTTGTCCCGTTTGACTCTTGGAGTGAGCAGCGCACAGAAGGAGAGGACGCGGCACAAACCACGGCCTGCAACATCAAGGCCTGCAACCCGGATCGGCAAGACCACACGGACCCAGACGCTGTGGGAACGTTCCAAGCGCACGGTCAGCAGGGTGACCAGAGTGGATGTTGAAACAGACTTTTGGAGAGGGGGTCGATGACCGGGCCGCGACCCTGTCAAACCCGTGGCCGCGAGGGCCAAAACACATCTATCACGTTATGGGGCGTCGCGCTGGGTCACGTACCCGGCCCCGCGCCGGCACGACACCGCGCGAATCGGCGCGGTCCCCGCGCCGCCGCGGGCTCCGCGCCGCCCGGGGCCGCCCGCGGCCGGTGTGCCGCCGGGCCGCGCGCGCGAGCGTGCCGGATTGGGATCATGTGTGGTATGTGGCGCGATCTCCTGCGCGCTGCGGATGATTTTCGTATCGTATCCGGGTATCGTCGATACGATACCGGCGGGTGCGAGTGCGATTGCCCCGACGCGGACGTCTTCGACTCTGCAGGGACTGCACGTCTGCACCCTGCGGCACGTCCCCGCGTCCGTCGCAGTGTCAGGCTCAGGGTCGCGGGATAGACACGACAAGGGTGCTTCGCAGTGCCAGGTGGACTTCTGAATATTTCATCGTATATTTTTGTCAAGTTTCGTGATCGGGTTTCTGGAGGCAAGCTGTCATAAGCTAATAGCTATAACCCGCAAGTTGTCCATGATCGTTCCGCCGACCGGTCGTGATCGGTGATCACGTCATCCGCTCATCGGATTTCTCACCGTTGACCCAATTATCGATGGGCCCTACCGACGACCCACCGCGTGGCGACTGTTATTGTGGCAGTGCAGTTGGCCTCGCCATCTCCGATTATGCATGATCCCCTCTCAGGAGCGCGCGAGTGGAAGTGCACCTTGCGAGCGAATCACTCCCTGACCACCCCCCTCGTCAGGCGCTGCACAAGTCGCCCGCGCAACCGTGCAGCCGTCCAAGACGTGGGCCGTTCCAAAGCCGGGTTCCACAGCCGGGTTCCACAGCCGGGCTCCACAACCGGGTTCCACAGCCGGGTTCCACAGCCGGCTCACTTGGACTTGGTTACGGCCGCCTTGGCCTTTTTCTCGGGGTTGTTGATCTTGTCATAAACCTCGGGGAACGCGCCCACGGCTCCGTACTTGGCGCGCAGCTCACGGTAGCCCTTGTGCGGGTACATGGACTCGAACTCCTCCTTGGTGCAGAAGATGTCGGCGTACAGCATCTCGACGCCCTTAATTTGGCGCATCTTGGCCTCGAAGATGCGCATCGACTTGATCATGTCGAATCCGTGGCAGGTGGGGCGCTCCTTGACGCACGTGGGCAGCCCGTAGACACCAAGGTCCACGTACATCTGCGAGCCGTCGGGCCCGGGGCGGACGGGATCGGGCATGATGGTGCCGGGCATCGGTCGGTGGACGTGGGGGCAGAGCCACAGCGGGTACAGCTTGTCGAAGACGTCATCGGAGAGGGCGATGCACTCCTCGAGGCGATCCATGGGCAACATGAAGTCCTGCGCAATATGAGTCTCCTCTACGAGCTTGCGTGTCATCTCCGTCTGCGTAAGCTTCAGGAAGGACACCTTGGGCGGCAGCAGCCATCCGAGCAGCACGCGCGCGAGCGGGTGGTTGCCCACTGGCAGGAAGAGCTCCATCTCCCAGAACATGGACTTGGTGTGCCGGTGATAGTAGTCGCGCAGCGGAATGTACTCGACGCTAGGCTTGCCATCGTGCAGCTTGCTCTCGCAGTGCTTGTAGAACCAGGGCTTGTACCAGTGACCCAGGTGGTTGACGCCCGTGGGCGCCTCGTCGACCATCTCGCCAGCCATCACGACGAGCTCGGTGGGCGAGAATGCGAGCGCCTCGACAAAGCTGGGGGCGGCCTTGCCAGCTCCAGCGAGCTTGGCGAAGTGAGCCACGCCAGCCGTCCGATCCCGATGCGGCGTGTACGTCACCTGCACGTACTTCTTGCACGGGACGACGCGAATTTTGACGGACAGCAGCATGCCTAGGGTCCCATAGGACCATGGGATGGCGTGGAAAAGATCGGAGTACTCGTTGTCGGGCGTCGCGTTGACCACAGTGCCGTCTGCCAAGCAAACCTCGTATGCCAGGCACTGCTCGTGGAACAGGCCTTCCAAATGGGAGGAGGATTCGATGCCCGTTCCATTCACAAGCCCACCCACCGTGAGGTCGTCCATCTCTGGCACCACCGGCAGAGTGTAGCCGAGATGGAGCAGCGCACCCGTAAGCTGCCCGGTCGTGACGAGTGGCTCGACCGTAATGGACATGGTCTCTGACTTGAGGTCCAGTGACACAATGTCGATCATGTCGACGACAGCGTCGATCTGATGCATGCTGCTCTTGTAGTTGCGGTAAGAGAGCGACATGCATTGCCAGCCCGGGCGTCCCGTGCACATGCGCATGCCCTTCGGGCGCGCCTTGATCTGCTCCACGACGCGCTCCACACGCGTCGCGTGGAGCACTGGCACCTTCGTGTAGGCCGCCCACTGCCAACGCAGGTAGAGCAGGAAGTCCCACATCATCGAGAGCGGCAGCGCAAAAAGGACGACAATAAGCGAGCGGTACTCAGTCATGACGTACGTGAAGATCCGTTCTCCCAGGGGTGGCTTCTTGCCAATGCTCGTGGCGGGAGCATTGCACATGGGACGGCTCCTACGCTGTCCGACGCGCACCCGCACACGGTACTGTAGGTCCAAAAATGTGACGGCGTTCACTCGCGAACGGCGCATCCTCGATTCAAGAATCTGACGAATTCTCGACGTCCCCGGTGTTACCGGTATGCACCATCACGGGACGTGTGGTTGTGCGTGCTGCGTGGGCTACATGTATTTAGTCAAGTGGGCTTGTAGTGCGTCTGGTCGTTGCGACTTGCGTGAGCCGAACATAGTCGATTCAATACGCGATTCAACTGACGCTTTTCTAACGAAGTGTGATGCCCGACTAACTTTGTGGTCGCCCGTTGACCGTGTGTAGCATATCTCGTGATATCTCGTTGAAGTAGGTGATGGGCCTGACCAGTGACAGAGTCAATGGTAAAAGATAAGATATCAGCGCAGCAGCCTGACGGCGACCGCGGAAAGGCGAAGCGCAGAGCGCTTGACGCGTTGATATTTTCTTGAGGAAGTTGAAGTGTGAACTTCCAGTATGAAAGAGAAAGAGCGCGGAGCGCTCTTCGAGCTATGAATACGGAGAGTAGGACGTCCAGAAAGCTAGTGCGCTAACACGATAGATAAATCTTCGTTGTCGCGGAAGGTTTCGCCCCCCGACGAGCGACGTCGGATATCCTAAAATCAACCCCAAACTTGTTAAGTAATGCCCATCTTGGTGCTGCATTGAATGAATTGATATAGCGTCTATTGTACATTTGTACTATTTGTACAAGGCGCGTACGGTATACCGGACTATCCGGATACGGTATGGATACCGTACATTGTTTGCGTCCGGTGTGCGGTGAGTCGGTTTGCGTTGTGAGGTTCGTCTGTGTGATCCGTGAGTCTAATATCCCATGTCGGCCATGGAGTCGTGTTAACGTTCACGGTGTTTTACAGTACTAACGAAATGCGAATGCGGCACACTTTCGGTGCGATGTTCGGCGCAACAGCGCTCGCCATCGCCGGGTACGCGATCTTCTACCTGAGGCCATCGACTCGCGTGCGCCGTGCAATCAGCCGATCGAAACAGTGCTGCCGGCTGGGTCACTTCGATGCAGCTCGCGAGGCGGCGTCTGCTGCCCTGCGCCTGGCTAGCGATGCGATCCCAACCTCGCCTGCACACATGGACGCGGTGCTGCAGCTAGCAGTGGTGCTCGGCAAACTTCGTCGCTTTCGTAAGGCATTAGTCTGCCTCGACGAGCTCATCGCCATGATCGCGAGCATCCACGGCGAAGCGTGCTTGGAGATGCTACCGGCGCTGATAGCAAAAGTGGAGGTGCTAGAGGCTGATGAGCAGCTCTCGAAGGCAGCCGAGGAGCTCGCGCGCGCGCGCGAGATCCAGCGTGTCATGCGTAACGAGCCGTCTATCGAGGCCGCTGCGGCCTCCTCCACGCTGGCAAAGGCGCTGCTGCGAGCGGCGCATCAGGATAACGTTGCCATTCGAGCCGCCGAGCGTGCGGCACTGGTGGACAGGTGCGTCGTCGCCGGCCTCGAGGCGATTGCGATGGCCTCGGCGGTTGGGTCCCCTCAGCGTGCCGTCGAGATCGCCGCTGAGCTCCTCGAGATGCTCGCAGGCGACGGCACGCCTGCTGGCGTCGCGGCGCGTGCGCAGCTGAGCGCGGCCTACCGCGAGTACGCGAACGTCGAGTGGGCCGGCTGCGAGGGCGTCGTCGAGGGTCACGGCCTCGACGATGTGCTGTTCCCGGCTACGAGCGAGGGTGCGGAGGAGGCCCTCGCGCCAGGCACGCCGTCGTGGAGCGCCATCCCCGACAAGGTCCTGGGCGCCGTGCGAGCGCGCACATCCGTGTGGGGAGGCGAGGTCGTGGGTACGTCATTGGTTGCACTTAGCGAGGTGATGACGGCGATTGTGCACGAGGTGCTGGCTGCACCGGAGCCGGCGACCCTCTCCGCCGAGTGCCTGACCTGGGTGTCCAAGGTGCCCGCGACGCTGAGCTTCGTCACGTTCGTCAAGGCAGCGCTGCTTGCTCAGAGCCTGCGCCCGGCGAACCTCGAACGGGTACGGGTGCTCCCTTCTTCCATCCCGAACGCTGGCGATGGCGTCTTTGCGCACGGACGGATCGCGCGCAACGAGCTGGTCACCATGTACCCATGCCATGCCATCCTCCTTCGTGCCGATGGGAACCCACCTGGCGAGGACGATGAGCCCGATGACCACCACAAGCCTACCCGCGGCGGCAAGGCGGGCGGCAAGGCGGGCGGCAAGGCGGGCGGCAAGGCGGGCGGCAAGGCGGGCGACGACGCTGGCCACGTCTTCCTCTGGACGGTGCCGGAGCAGGGCGCGGCGTTCTTGCAGCCTGTGGGCCGGGAGGCGCGCAGGCGCTTGGTGAGTTACCTCGCACAGGTCGACGGCTCGCCTATTTCGATCGCTGCCGATCCGCAGAGAGAGCACACACCCGCCGCGTGCGGCCACCTTATCAATGATGCCGCGTCGCTCTGTGCGGACCCGACCGCAGCTGACGAGAACGCGTACGTCGCCGCATCGGTCGCCGGGTGCAACTGCATCTTCCTACCCATCTGCGGGTGCGCATTGGCGGTCGTGGCGATCCGTGACATTGAGGACGGGCACGAGCTCTTTGCCTCGTATGGTATCTGCTCGTGGGTCGACGACCACGGGGCCGAGGCACGCGCGCACGCGTGGGGCCAGTTTCTCGGCATGTGATTGACTACGGGTTGGGTCCTCCCTCACATACCGTACGTATAGGCGGCACGTCGCACAGCTCGCACCCAAACGTGCGTAGATCCGCTTTGTATCGACTCGACAAGTGAAACGCGCACATCTTTAGCAATCATATGGCGTTCGCGTCGTGGACGCACTCGCCACTGCCCACTCCATACGAATGATAACACAAAAATTACTAACGACCGTGATATGGCATTGGTGAATATGGGTCCCAAACCGGGCGCCGGTCAAACCAGTGTGTATACACCTCCCCGCGCCCAAATGCGAAATGGGTAGCTAACTGCCCGGCCGAATCAGTCCGATGCCACCGAAAGACACACAGATGCTCAGCGAATAGGTGGTACGTTGAAGGCGGACACGTATATGCTTCGGAGAAACATATAGGAGGCGGTGGGGATGAGAAGAGAATCGGTAGATGCGCAGGACTCGTCGTCGGGGAACTCGTCGTCGCTCGACTTGCCCTGGGCGGCATGCCAATCTTGATTGAATCGACGAGAGCCCGTCCCGACGCTTCCCGAGGAGCTGCCCGCGACGGCAAGCTTCAGGGCACGCTGGCTACGACAACGCCAGAGGCACAGTGCAAGGCAGACGACGAGCACGCCGCCGACGAACACGCTGGTGAGCGTCAGGCTCGTGGCACCGATGTGCGCCGAGATGGGCGCACCAAGTACACCCTGGACTCCATCCGCAGCGTTCGCAGAGGGCGCCACCCAGGCTGTGTCTAGTGCCGCTGCCCCTCTTACGGCGCAGCCCGGGACACTCGTGCCCTCGGCGCCGCGGACATAGTACACGGACATCATCCCCATGTCTGCATGGTTGAGGCCGTGGCAGTGCAGAGGCACGCGGCCGCCGAATCGATCCGTGACGAAGCGAACGAGGATACGGTCGGTGGATCGACCGGTCGTCGGAATGGTTGGAGTGACGAGCGTATCGTGCCAATCGCCCACGGCGAAGTGTCCCGAGCGATGTGCCGCAACGGCCGCCGGCAGCGAAACGATTTGGAAGGCGTTCGTGTGAAGGTGGAGAGGGTGCGTCTCGTGCGCGCCAGTGACCTCGAGTTGGTACACTTCACCGAGATCGAGCACCGATTCGAAGGCGCCCACCATGCTGTGGTACGAGCGCCCGTTGATCGAGTAGCCTTCGAGGCTGACAGGCAGAGAACGCGTGGGGTTCGATTTTTGGAGATCGGCGAGATAGCAAGGGCGGGGCGGGGCGAAGGGTTGGAATGGGAGCGTGGGGTGAGACGCGGAGCTTCCGAAGAGACGACGGCTCGAGGCGCTACCGGTACGGCTTGAGGCGCTCGCACTCGCGTCCACGTGCGCGAGTAGGACCGTCTCCGTCGCGCCACTCTCCCAGGTGAGAGTCGCACTCAGCTCATGGACCCCCGCCGTGCATGCTACGAGCCAATCTGCCCGTGAGCCTGGCGCTAGGTACGCTGCGCTCACGCGGCGCGGCGCGGCGGGCTGGAGATAGAGGCCATCCTTGGCAAGTAGGTGTGCCTCGCACCCCACCGGCACCTGTGGCTCCAGCACTGCATTGACGGCATTGAAGAGGAGCCGCCATCGTGACCAGCCGCCGTCAGAGGCGATGCGTGGGGCGTGGCGTCCGTTGACGAGGACCATGGCGCCCATGGCACCCGGCACGTTCCGGGAGGCGCAGTCGTACAAGCTGTTGCCGCCCGCGGCCGCACACGACGAGTCCGTCAAATGGTGCAGCACGAGGATGGTCTCACTCATGGCCGCAAGCTCGGCCGGCAGCGAGCCCGCGGGAGGGTCGACGATCACCATGCCGAAGGCGCCCGCACCAGCTTGCACCGTCTGGGTGGGGTGGTAGTGCGGATGGTACCAGAACGTGCCAGCGTGATGATCGCTCGGCAGGGTGTACAGGTACGTCCGGCTCATTCCGGGCGCCACCTGTGCAAAGGTGTCGTCCTCATTGGGCGACACATGAAGACCGTGCATGTGGAGATTCGTCGCGCCCGACGCGAGGCCGTTGGTCAGATGGACGATGAGTTTGTCACCGGGCGAGAGGCGCAGCGTTGGCGCGGGGAGGCTCCCATTGTAACTAGCCATGAGCTGCGACAGGTTTCCTGCCAGGCCGAGGCGCACCTGGCCGAGCTCAAGTGAGATCGAGAGCTCGCCGTCGCGAGATCGAAGCTCGGCCGGTGGGCGCAGCGGCTCGTGCGCTGGCGAGGCGTCTACTGGAGCCCAGCGCTCAGGCGGCGGCGGCGAGGGGGGCGGCCGAACGAGCGGGGATAGCGGTAGGGGCGAAGGAGAGGTTGTGGGTAACGGTGGCGATGGTGGCCGGAGCGCTGCAGCGATGCCTGGCGGTGGCGACAGGAGCAACGAAGATGGCAACAAGGATGGGGGTGGCGGCGAGGGCGAGGCTGGGGGGGGTCTACAATTGGGCGACGTCGAGCTCGGGGTACAACAAGTGGGCATCGGTCTCCTCGTCTTGGAGATTGCTTCGCCTGGATAGCTCAGGTCGGTGGTGAACTGGGCGACAGTGCCTTGAGCCCACGTACAGCAAGGGTCGCCCACCTCAAGACCGTTGCTTTGGCCGTCTCCGTCATCGTCAGCTTGACAAAGGGCTAGCGTCCACACGAAGCCCGCAGCACTCACTGAGCTTCGGAAGTCGCCCCTGTGGCCCACGTTGTCATAAAATTGTTGGCCGTATTCACTGCTGTATGCATTGGGAATCACATCTCTATAGTACGGTTTTCCTTCGATTCCTTTGACGAGCAGAAGAACAGAGCGAGCATGAAGGATCACCGAGAGATATCCTTCACGCATTGATCAAGAAGCTGCTGCTGAATGAATCACAAAGCTGTACAAAAGCAATCAAGCCGTGTGTGCGGAATTCGCCGTCGGAGTTCAAGTTTGAATTTACCCCCAACTTGAATTTCGCACGTGGACAGTACAGTTCAGTTCAGTTCAGTTCAGTTCAGTTCATGGACATACAATGTAATAGTGGTGTCAACGACGAGAATGTTCCTTTAGCCTGGGTACTGGGCCCAGGCCATTCTGGTTTCTGCGGCAGCTCGGAGGTTTCGTGTTCGACGCGGCGTCCGTCGACATCTCAAGAGCCGCCGCGCGCCCCGCGCCCGGACAAGCGCCCGAAGGCTTCTGTGGATGCACGTCTCCAATCGCTCCTGTACCATGTCCTGTACCATGTCCTGCACCCTCAATGCGAGGCTCAGGGCCGCCTGCAGCCGAGTAAGCAGCCGAGTCTGGCGCACGGCTCCTATAGCTGCTGCCTCCCGTCTCGCAGAGCAGCTGCGCGCTCGAGATGTGCAGGTGGTGCTGGACGCTTGGCTGATACTTGCCCGCGGGTGCGACTCGCTGGAGACTCCGCGGCCAGATAGCCCACCCCCCTGCCCATGAAGAGAGCGGGAGGCCCCTTCGGAGGCTCCGGCCGCGCCGCGCATGCAACACGCCCCACGCGAAGAAGGCAAGCGCAGCGAGGCAGAACAGAAACATGGCAACCAGAAACCATAGCCAAGGAGTGGCGGGCAGGGGCGGCGCGGATGGCGGCGCGGATGGCGGCGAGGGCGGCGAGGGCGGCGGCGAGGGAGGTGGTGGAGAGGGCGGCGGCTCCGGCGGTGGCGAGGGTGGCGGCGGCAAGGGCGGCGGCGAGGGTGGCGGCGAGGGTGGCGGCGGCGACGGTGGGGGCAACGGTGGCGGCGTGGGCGGCGGCGGTGAGGGTGGCGGTCGCCGTGGCGGGGGGGAAGGCGGCGGGGGAGGCGGCGGCGAGGGTGGCGGCGGTGAAGGTGGCGGCGGTGGCGGCGGCGAGGGCGGCGGCGGCAAGGGCGGCGGCGGCGGCGGCGGCGGCGAGGGCGGCGAGGGCGGCGGCGAGGGCGGCGGCGCCAGAGGTGGTGGCAAGGGCGGCGGCGGCGGCGGGGTGTACAAACACCAGCCACACGCCTGCGGAAACTCGATGGCTACCTGATGGCGCGCGACGACGGCGGGCACCCTGTGCACAGCCATCACCCATCCTATGCGACTGCCGCACGTGTACCAGATCGCACCTGCCCTCCCTGCCATGTTGTTCAGCACAGAGTTGCACGTCGGCGGCTGCGCGGGCGGCGGCGGTCCACGTGGCTGGTTATGCTCCGGATGGCACCACCGGCACTCGGGATAGGCATTGGCCAGCTGCTCGAAGCTATAGTTGCATCCGTGCCCACTGCAACCTGCGGAGTTCAATCCGCCAATCCCATTCGGTAGCACAAAGGGGATCCCGAGATGTTCACGGCAGGTGTGGCCGTCGGCGGCGACGGGCGTCTCGAGCACGGCCGCACAGTCGGGGGGGAAGGGCGGGGGCGGCGAGGGCGGGGGCGGCGGCGGGGGCGAAGGCGGCGGTGGCCATGACGGGGGAGTCAGCGGTGGCGGCGAGGGCGGCGGCGGTGAGGGTGGCGGTGGCTGTGGTGGAGGAGGGGTAGGTGGTGGTCTTGGAGGTGGCAAGGGCGGTGGCGGCGAGGGCGGTGGCGGCAGTGGAGATGGCGACGTCGGCGGCGGATGCGGTGGCGGCGACGGCGGTGGCGGCGACGGTGGTGGCGGACGCGGTGGCGGCGATGGAGGCGGCCTGTGGGCAACAGTTTAGGCAGCAGTGAACATAGCAAGAGAGTCAGGACATGCATCCACCATAACATCCACCACAGCGCACAACGGCACTCAAGCACACGAGCGCGGATAGCGGGATTCAAATGAGCCAATAGGCATACGCGCTCTGAGCTTGCAGGGAGGATGGCAGCAAGAGGGCCAAGACCGTGCAAAAGAAGGCCGTGTGCAACAAGTCTACATGTACAAGGAGTGTGGACAGGCCACAGCAGAGGACGTGCAGGGCATGTTTGTCTGCTTGCGTACGGAGGTGGTGGTGAAGGAGGAGGAGGAGATGGTGGTGGCGGCGGACGAGGAGATGGAGGAGGAGGAGATGGAGGAGGAGGTGGTCTGCGAGCGGTGGGATCACACAGCATCACACACGTGTACAAGCACACGTGAGCGAGGAGCAGAGATCGGTCGGTATACGGTCGGTTAGGATTGAGTTCGAAACTCAATCGTTGCGACGCACAGAGGAGACGGCGGCGGCGGCGATGGCGGCGACGGTAGAGGTGGTGAGGGCTCGGGAGGCTCAGGTTGAGGGGGCGGTGGCGGACGTGGAGGCCTTGAAGGTGGCTGGACCGGTGGCGGTGGGGTTGGCCAGGGTGGTGGCGGTGGAGATGGCTCGGGGAACGGTGGTGGGCGTCGCAACATCTTGGGCCTGGGGCTAAGCCTGGTTTAAGCGGGGCCGGGCCCACCCGTCCACTTCAAAGCGTCCACCCAAACCCAATTCGCCATCTTCTCGTCGGCACGCAAAAAACGTCTCGCGGTCAACCTGGTTCACGCATGCATCGCGTCGAAGCGAGTTGTCAGCCAGCAACGCCCACACTATCGATGCAACCAGCGATCGGAATCAAGCGCTGCGCCGGGCATGGTACCGGTATAGTTGGCTGCAATGCCCGACGCGCGAGTACGGCGTGAAATGCAGGACGTGGTCTATGACGACGGTCGGCCGCTCTTCTGCTGCTGCGAATTCATCGACCGCCACGGCAAGCGCTCGCACCTTATGGATTTGAGCGCGAGCGACGGCCTTGCTGAGAGCGTCATGACGTGCACACCTCAGCCGCTCAGGCAACTGATCGCAGACCTCGACGATCGGATACGGATGCCCAACTACAACGGGGCTGTCCACCTCGGCTTCGACGGCCTGCTCGCTGTCATCGCCGTCCCTGTGCTGTGGCTGGTCGCGACAGGCAGCTCATCTCAGGCCTTTTTCGTGTTCGTGGCGCTGCTGCCGTTGCTTGCCTTCATGCACCATGCCGCACTGGTCGCCCGCAGGCGCTCGCGCTTCTTCTGCGCGTGGACGACCACTTCGTTTGCCTTCGTGCGCTCTAGTCTCGAAGATGCAGCGCACGCGTCCCATCCGCGTCGTCCCATCCGCGCGTGCCTCGCCACACTGGCTGACGGTGCGTCCCCGTGTGCCTCCCTCACGGCGCGCAGGGCAACCTGTTGTTCACGGTGCGGATGGGCGAGCGCGTGCCGTTTGGCCTGTGGCTGCTGTCCGCGGTGCTCCACATGGGCGCCGCCGTGTGTGCTTCCGAGGTGCGCGACCCGCTCCTGAAGCACTCACGGGGCGAGACGCCTCTAGAGGTTGTGGGCAATGACAGCGGTGAGGAGCTGTTATGGGAGTCGGCGGAGGCGATGGCAGAGGCGGAGGAGACGGCGGAGGAGATGGTGGAAGCGGCGGAGGAGGCGCGTGGAGGCGCCTCTGAGCGCGCCAGGGCTTTTGGCAATCGCGCCGCCGCCGCGGGCGCTGCCATGGGCACTCGATGCATGCTGTGTGGCGCGACGGTCGTCGGTTACGATCACCACTGCATCTGGCTGGACGCCTGCATCGGAGCTCACAATCTCGGCGCATTTGTGCGTGGGCTCCTCTGCTTCGCCGGTGCAACGGGCGTGCAAGCCGCTCTGTGCGCACAGCTGGCGTGGGACGCGCAGCGCTGGGGTCTCGAGGCGGTCAGCGCTGCCTATGCGGCCCTCGTGTGCTTGAGTTGTCTCGCGTTGCTCGCATCGATCGGGGTCAATTTGGCGCGCGGGCTGACGGGGCACGAGGCACGCCGACTGCGACGCCAAGCCAAGCCGCTCCCGCCCGCGCGCTGCGCGCAGCTCGTGCGCCGCGCGAGGCCGCTCCTCTGCCCGTGACGCGAACTCGTAGCGAACGTCCGATCCCCCAGACGCCAGAGTCATGCACAGAGGGGCGTGTGCCCGCTGCTCGGAGAACCGGGGGCGGGGCGTCCGAGAAAGAGGCTCGAATCACAGACTTGAAGCTCTGGGAGCTTCAATTCCGAGAGAGAGGACCGAATCACAGAAACTACGTCTGTGATCCACAGTGTGATCGCCCTCCCTAACCCCTCCCGGCGAGGAGCTCGGCTTCACACGGCTCTGACTCAGAGTACTCGAGAGCTCGCTTGACGGGCTTGCTCGGCACGGCATCGTAAGTTCGAAACGAATTCCGGATACGAGCGATTAACCGAACGGACTTCGGCCCGCTCGGGGCGCGGGCGCCCCGTAAGGGGTTGTAACCATGTAAGCGCGGCTAAGGCCTAAGCCTCGTAAGGGGCGCAACGGGGCGCGCCCGACTAAGGTCTAAGCCCCGCCCTCCCGCAGCTAATCGTTGTCTTACATAGGGGAATCGAAATAAAAGGAGACATGAATCGCGCAATTAATAACTGCGTCTAATATACTCGGACCGGAATCAGCTTGAGCTTCAGTGCTTCACCAGTATCACGATTTGAGATTTCCGAGACGCGAGAGACGCTGTTCTCTCATGTCAGCGGTCAAGGCTTGATCCCACTGTGAACCCTCTGTGAGTGCCGCGTCTCGCGTACCGAGCGTTTTGCTGCCATGCGCCCGTAGCACTCTGCCGCCGCGACCACCAGCTGAGCAGGGGCATGCTCGGTGCTCGGGTTTGGGGCTCGCCTAATAAGGTCAGCCCGTCACCTTCGAGAGCGCCCACGAGCCCCAACCCATGTCGGCCGCCGCTCCCGATGCGTGGTCCGCGTGGCTCGAGGATGCCAAGCTGCTCGGCCGCCCCATGGCCGCTTGCAGGGCGAGCAGCCGCTCCTCGGAGCCAAGCAGCTCTAGCAGCGGCTGCTTACCGTCGTCGCTCCGAATGTCAAACTTGGCGACCGTTCGTTCGGAGAGGACGTTGCTCACGAGCGACCAAGCGGATGCGAAACCGAGCGGCGCGCGTACGATGACCGCCGTGCGCAGGTTTTCGGGATAGTACTGTTTGCCGATCGAGAGGACGCGAGCGAGCATGGGCTGCACGCGCGTGAATGCTGCAAACCCGAGGCCACTGCAATCGTAGACATCAACCAGACCGCTCGCCGGCGGTGCCGAGCGCGCGTATGCCTCCACCTGCAAGCGCAGCGAGCCCTCCATCCACCAGATGTAGTACGCCGCGAACTCCTCGTCGCTCACCTCGAGCATGGCATTCGGGTCGAGCTTGCCCAGGCGCAGTACCTGTACAGGTGAGCCATCCGCCGTCGTGCCGCAGTAGGTCGCTGGCCAAAGGGCGCTGACACGCACGCGGAGCTCCTCAGAGATATCGTATGCAGCCTCCCCGTCGAGGCCGTGGCTGCGCCGAAAGGCGGCTGTCAAGCGGAAGGCCTCGGCTGCCTGGGCCACATCATACTGCCGGGACAGCAGGAAACGCTCGAAGCAGCGGAGGCGTCCGCCAAAGGCGGCGAGCATGCGCTCGGTCGTCGGCAGGCGCAGCTCATCCTCGAGCTCCATCTGGAAAGCATCGTGCGCTGCTGACGTGCGTTGGGTAGAAGGGGGCGCCATTCCAACCGATCGCGCTTTTGGGCAGGTGAATATTCGATGAGAGGAGTTGCCTTTTTCGTACAGTTTGCCCAACTAGAGAGGGACCTGCGCCCTGAGAACTGTTGCTTAATGCACGGCGGCGGAAACGCTGCAGCCGTCATACCGCGCTCCTCGCGGCGGCGCGCGAGGCGATGATCGCGCCCGCCTGCTGTGCATGCACAGGCCGCCCCGCGGAGCCCATCGGCCCGTACGCGAGGAAGGCGAGCACGGCGTCCGGGTCGGTGGCCGCGTGTGCGCCCGAGCCGCCGCCGCCGCCGAAGCGCTGCGCCCTCACGAGGAATCCAGTCGCGGGCGTTGTCGGCTGCGGTCGGCGCATGGAGGGGCGCTCGCCGTTGAACCGAGGGATGGTATGCGCACCGGGCCCAGGGTTGGCGGGATCGGGGACGCATGCATCGGCCATGGGCATGAACTTCTTGGCGCTCGTGTCGAAGCACACGCCGCTCGCGCCCTCGTGCCGCATCGCCACGCTCAGTTTCGTGCGCGCTTGCTTCGTCGCCATCATGTAGTACGTTGGCAGGTACGCGTTCGGGGCCGGGAAGTCCGTAGGTGCGTCGATGGCGGCCTCGGAGTTGCCAGACGCGGGCAACTTGTGTGCGGGGCGCGTAGACGCGAAGCTTGCGTACCGCTTCGAGTCCGTGTCGCGCGTCCTCCGCGAGCCCGTCGCCGCGCGCGCGGCGCCCTGATATGGGTCCAGCTGGCCGCCGCGCGTGCGCGTGACGAAGTGCGAGGCGTTCAGCACGTCGTACTGGCCCGGGCCAGGCTCGTTCGACTTGGACGCCTTGCTCAGTGTAGGCAGGCTCGCGTTCGTGCCGAAGCCCGACATCGAATTCACGCCCGGCCACGAGCGCCGCATCTCGGTCAAAATGTCACCCATCGGGTGCTGCTCCTCGCCATACGTTCCTGGACCCGGATTGAGGCCACCGGCGGCGAGCTGGAGCACGTGGCCCTTGTCGCTACCCCAGCCCGTCCGATTCATCTTCAGATCGTCTACACGTCGGTTCGTCCTCGTCTGAATTGTGCTCCTTGCCGTGTGGTAGGCGCCCGGGCCTGGAGTGTATGGCTCCGGCGCATAGTCGGGCCTGCCCAAGCGCGCGGCCGTGGTGCCGAAGCCGCCGATGAGCGAGGTGCCCGGCGAGAAGCCAAACTCCTGCGGCAGCATATTTCGGGTCGATGGCTTGTGCATTGTGGGGACGCGAGCGGGCGAGCGACCGCAGAGCCCGAGGGCTAGTGGACCTGGGCGCTCGTCCTTGTGGGCGCTCGTCCTCCTAAACAGAAATGCTCAACACGACGCGCTCGCTTTGTATTGCATGCCTGCTCCAGGTCTTGCAAAGTATACCTTTTCGCGTTCCTTCGGGTCGCGGTCTGTCGTGGTTGGCGAAGGCGGCATCGATCGGACGACAATGCTCGCACCGCCGCGCATGGCCGGGCGGCTCCTCGCATCAATGCCGCCGTACACGGAGGTGCTATGCGTGGCCAGCACGGGCCTCCGCCGCGTCGGCCTCGCCCGTTCAGATCCGTACCTCTCCAAGGCGACTGCCATGGCCCCAGCTCAACCGAGTGCACTCGGTTTGCGCAGAGCGCTCTCTAGCGGCGCACAGATTGGCCTCGTCATCGTCGCGTTGCCGTTACGCGGCCGTCAGTCGGTGCAGCAGCTCGTCCTCCGCAGCCGCCGGCTGCTTGGGCGAGCACTGTCGCGTGCGGGCTTCACGCGCCCGCAGTGCCGCATGATGGCCTGGGATCGACGCCTGACTCTCGACGCGGCGCAGCGCGAGCAGCGACGCAACGAGCTTTGGCAGATCGACGGGCTGATGCACTCGCGCACCATACGGCCGAGCACGCACGCGGCAGTGGCGCTGCAAGACTTGCTGGATGAGGAGATGGGCGGCTGGCCGAACACGTTTGGATGATGGAACTCTGGTATGTATACTAAGTTAAGCTATTTTCGGATCTAGTCGCTGGCGTCTCGTGGGCCGCTCTACGGAGCGCGCCCTTCACCACGACGCACACAATTGTGTGTTCTATAGCTCTTGCGCCGACGGGCAGACGGGCGCAACCCCAACGCCGGCCGAACGGGAACGCCAAGCCCGGCGGCCCCGCACGGGCCCTAGACTAAGTCACGCTTCGAGCTGTATAGGGGCTTGGTGCGCTCGGGATAGCGCTCTAGAAAGGTGAGTGCCGCGTGGTGATGCTCAAGCTCGCGCAGGAGGCCGCGCCAAAGCTCCTGCTTGACGCCCAGCACGGCGCGCTCTTCGGCGAGCGCGGCAGACGAGCGACGAGTGGCTTCGAGGGTGCCAGAGGCCAACTGCCGTGACCCATTCGGCGGCAGTCCCCAGGGGGCACTTCCCCACAGGGCACGCAGATCGAATTCGAAGGACGGGGCGCGCGCGGCGGGTTGGGCGACGTCCGGAGTCGAGGTCGTGGCAGCATGGCTCGCACTCGGGACGGTGCGGAGGGCGGCGAAGGTCGCAAGTTCGTGAGCGCGCGCGCCGAGTGATGCGATCTCTGCCTTGACGGCCTGTACGGACTCCGCCAGCGGCGTCGCCTGCCACCGCCACTGGAAGCTTCGTCGGCAAGCCTCCGCCGCAAGCAAGCGATAGCATGCCTCGCCGTCGGCCGCCTGCGTTTGGCGCGCTGCCGTGAGCGCCTCCTCCACCCCATACGTCCAGTTCCACTCCGCGCCCCCCATGCCCGCCTCGAGGCGACGCGCCGCCCTGAGCGCTACGGACGCGTTGCGCAGCAACGCCGTGGCCTGCGCCACCGCTGCCGCCTGCGCCTCCGCTGCCGCCTGCACCTCCGCCGCCGCCGCCTGCGCCGCCTGCCTTGTCCCCGTTTCCGATGGTTCCGCTGCGGCCGTCCCGAGCGCCGTCCCAAGCACGCTGCCGCTCGCCCCGACGCGGGCAGCGCCGCCTCCTAGTTTGGGTGCACGATCGGCGCCGGTGGCTCGGCGCTTGGGCGGTGGCGGACCGTCCTCGTGCTCACCGTCCACGGCCTTCTCCACCGCCTCCTCGATGGCCTCCTCCTCCTCCTCTTGCATGCCGCCTGAGAGGGCTGGCAGTGGCGGCAGCATGGCGCTCAGCATGGCGCGCGGAGCCGCCGGCGTTGTCGCGGGCGCATTCGGCGACACGCCGTCAACGGCCGCGCCGCCTTGAGCGCCGCTTGCCCCGTCGGAGGTTGTCGAGCAGCTGTGGGAATGTGACGGCTCGCGCGCGCCCGCCACCTCTGCAGCCAGCGCCTCTGTAGCAGCCGCCGCCTCCGTCGCAGCGGCCGCCGCATGCGCCGCCGTCATGCTCGAGCCTCGATCCCTTGCTGACGAATCCGGCTGACGAATCTCTTCCCTTGCTGACGAATCCGGCTGACGAATCTCTTCGGCCGCCAGCGCCGCGGCTACAGCCGCCGCCTCCGCCGCCGCCGCATCCTCAAGCGGCTCCTCGTCGGTCGTCGGCGCCGCCGCTGCCGAGCCCAGTGGCGACGGGTGAGGCTGCGAACCCAGTGGCGACGGGTGAGGCTGCGAACCGCCGCCGCCACCGCTCGCCGAGCCCGACGGGGAGCCCTCGAGGGCAGCAGGCTGCGAGCACTCGCCGCTGCCGTCGGCGGGTACGCCGCCCGCACCGCACGGTGACATGCTTGCGGCGCCAATCGGAGCGGCTTGGTGGCCGAGCGCCGTCGAGCCACCGGAGGATGAGCTTTGCGAGGGGGGCTCGGTGGAGCC
>ENA-UOXP01000473-UOXP01000473.1-mixed-culture-metagenome-genome-assembly--contig:-NODE-473-length-31189-cov-38.429241_pt1 | contig 31189 bp, 20 predicted proteins | sample MGYA00238161_ERZ761639 | MGnify/ENA primary metagenome ERZ761639 (study PRJEB28913, sample SAMN08776760) | mixed culture metagenome | isolation source: Freshwater growth medium | place: USA...
CAGAAAAGGGGTCTAGAGGGTCCAGGGCGGGACCCTCTCACTCGGGATGTCTCCGACGTTCTTGTTTCACTAGGTCACGTCATTTGTACTGTACTACGAGTTAGTACCGCAGTCAAACAGTGGGGCGAAACACAGGCTAGCACACGGGAGGAGAAGGAGTCTCGAGTCCAGAGAGCTCTCTCTCAGTAAAATGTAATATCTCAGCACAGCTACGCAGGCGCGGGCGGGGGCGGCGTTGCCACTGCTGGGAGTTGCGCCAATGTCGCGTCCCAGTCCTCCTGTTCCAGTTTCCCGCACTCGATCAAGACGGGGGCCGCCGCATTGAGCGCCTCGACTCCCTTGGAGAACTCCTCGGTTGCTTTGAGATCGTCGTCCTCAAGCGCCTCGAGCACCTTCTCCTCGAGTGCGGTGAAGTAGCCGTGCAGCTGCCCCTGCTCAAAGGGCTTGGCGGTAGTGTACTCTGCGAGCACCTCCTCCTGCTTCCTCACGTCGTGCTCGTCCTTCTCCGGATCCTGCCGGACCTTCTCGATGCGCTCCAGCTGCGACTTGATCTCCTTGTCTGTGTATGCGAGGTCCTTCAGGCATCTGCCGATCCACCTCGGGCAACGCACACCGTCAGTGCGAGAAGGGAGCGCGCGATACGCAACAGAAAAGAAAGGAAGCCGCTGGGTGCGATCAGGGCGAGATTTGCCAGCAGCCACAAGTTTGGGTTGCACGAGTGAAAGTGCACGCGCGGCTGTGCCTCCCGCAGAGCCTTTTGCGGTGCGTTGCAGGACAATTGGTGCACAAGCACACCGGGTGACCGTGCCTGTCTTGACCTTCAGCTGCTTGATGGCTTCCTTGGAGGCGGACATTCACTGCAGCCGAAAAGCGTCCTGTGCGCAGGGTCGGCTGGGCCGTTGGCGAGAAGGAGTATTGTGAATTCACAGTCGGAATTCGAAAAACTTCAAACCGCGCCGTGTCGGCGAATCTACCTTGCTTGCTTGAATTACTACCTCAATGGACACCTAGAACTCAATCGCCGTCCATCGTCGCACTGCACCGCAACCTTGTTCTGCAGCAGCACACAGACTCCTAGCGTGTCCTAGCGTCCTCGCATGTCCTCGCAAGTCGCATGCCCTCGCATGTCCTAGCATGTCCTCCGCCTCCGAGAGTCCGACCCCGCGCAGCACGTCCACCGTGTCGCGTGTGCTCGCCGTACAAGTAGCGCGGCGGCGGGCCGCAGAGCGTCTTCCTTCAATGGAGGGCTACCGGCCTCGTTGCTCTCGTTGAGCGCGCCGCCGCCAACCTCCACCACTCGTAAGGCGACCTGGCGTTTGCCCGTCGGCGCGCTGTCGGGCGCACGCAGCACGAGCGCCTGTGCCTGCGGCTGCAGAAAGACGGCCGACATGCCATTCACGCCGCCCGCCGGTACAGCGCGAGCCTGGCAGGCCTCACACGCCTGGTCGAGGCATGGCGAGCGCCGAGCGACCATTCGAGCGCGCCGTTGGGCGCAATACTGCAACGGAGACGGACAGTAGTACCAGATCAGTCTAGCTCGTCGGGGTACACTGGCTTTGATAGCGGTATGATGCTCTTCCTGTCCACGTCGCGCGACAGGGCCTTTCGCATGTCGTAGGCATCCTCCTCACCGCTGTAGTAGCCTATCACCTGGCGGTACAATGAGTACCCAAACTTGGTGTACATGTCTATTGCAAGCTGATTGGAGCGGCGCACGAAGAGGTCGACGAAGAAGCCCTTGGCGCGCTCGGACTGCTTTTCGAGCATCGTCATCAGCTGTGTTGCCATCCCGAGCCGGCGGTACTCGGGAGGCACAGTGACAGCGGTGACGTGACCGTGCCAAGAGTTGACCTCGTTTTGAAACGATTCCGCCTTGCCCAGAATATCTGCGGAGTGGCACCAAAACCAACTGCTCAGACGCGCATCGTGGCATCCAGGAGCGGAGGGGTGTGCGTGCTTACAGCCCATCGCTCGGCGGGTCGGCGCCTCGGCGGTGAAGCAGAATTCGGGCCACCGTGCGAGGTACTGCAGGTAGAAGGACATGTTGTACGTCTCGGTGAGCGGATCCAAGTTCACGTTGTTGAACTTCAGCACGTCGAACGTCGAGAATTGGCGCATCGTGCACATCGCGCTGCCTTCCACACCCTGTGCGGGTGTGATCCCGCAGGCGCGTGAAAGGCGCGTGAATGGTGGAACTCACATAAAACGTTCGTGCTGCAAACATTACTTAATTACCCTTCAGACGCCCCGTACGGAAGCGGCTTCCCTGCAGCCAGAGCTTCGAGGGATGACTCGACGACGCGCTCGGGCACGGCGCCGACGAGCGTGCCTGCGAGCTTGCGCTCACTACTGATGAGCGACAGGTGCGGGATGCCGTCCACGCCGAAGAGGCGCACCAGATCCAGGTTGCGCGGGTCATCCCCGTTGACGACCACAAAGTTGACGCGGCCCTGGTAGTGCGCTTGCATCCGCATCATGCTCGGCGCCGCCTCCTTGCACGAGGTGCACCACGGCGCATAGAACTCAACAAGTGTGGGATTGCCGCTAGCCAGCGCGTCCGACAGCGCTGGCGAGCGTTCCTCCATGCGAGTGAGCAGCGCGACCGGGTTGACCGGGTTGAGCCGCTGCAATGCATATGCGAGCGTCGCTGCGAACGGCGCAGCGATGGCGAGCGCCACGTTGCGTCGGCGCTGGTCGGGGGTAAGTGTCGGATCGCAGGCTGCGCCATCAGTTGGAACCACAGCCGCTGCAGGTACCGTCGCTGCAAGAAGTGACAGAGCAGATGGCGGCCGCGGCGTATCGCGCTGAGCCTGCCGCTCGGGCTCCGCGCACATAAGTGGCGGCGCGGCACGGGAGCAAAATGAGACTGGCGTGATGGCTAGCTGCCAGGCCGAGGAGCTACCGGCCATGGCCGCCAGAAGCACCTTTTGCACGTGAGTTATCGTCATCCTGCAAGGGAGTTCCTCAGACGAGCGCGATCCGCGCCGGGCGACGCCTTCCGCGGCGTTGACCGCCGGAAGTTCAAGTCAAGTCAAGTCAAGATGGACCCCCTCCGTCATCTCCGCCTACTCCCGTCCTCCCCTGCTGGCTTCCGGAGCACATTCGATAGGCTTCCGTATGGTTGTCTGTTGTTTATGTATAGACTTGACTTGACTTGAAGTTCAAGACAAGTCAAGTCAAGGTGGATCGCCCGTTTTAGGACCCACCACCCAAAATCCTCCCAAAGGGCCCTGCATAGGGGTAGGGGGGTATTCTTTCTGGATTCACACACTATCCCCACCACCTGATTTTGAACGTAATGGCCTGCTCGTCTACTCACGTCACTCTTCCTGGACACCTGGAGTCCCTTTGCCTACTTGTACGGGTTAAACCTGGCCCACGTGGCCTGCACCCTCGCCTCCTGGGCCTCCTCTTGCGCCTCGCGCTCGGCCTGCCTCGCCACATTGCTCGTGAAGGCCGCCGGCAGACCCATGGCTTGCATCATCTGCATCGTGCTCATGGTCTCTCCTTGAGGTCCGGCCGCGCCAGCTGAGCGCGGCGGCGGCGGCGGCGGCGGCGGCGCATGACGTTGCCATGAGGAAGCGTATGACGGCGGCGGCTGCGCGGGCGCCGCTCTGGGTACGGCGGCCGTCGCGTACGGCGGCGGAGCCGGTGGAGGTATTCCCCGCGTGGGCGGCGCGAACCATGGCGGCAGCGGCAGCGCACGCCCATCGGCAGGCGCCCAACTCCCTATCCCCATCCCAATCCCTCCCAGCAAGCATGTGGCACCTACCACCCCCACACCGCTGGGCAGGTACGTGCCAAATGCTCCAGGCGGATCGACCGGTAAGACCATCGCGGCCGACGTGGCCGGCGGCTCGGGCGGACCTTCCGAAGCGTCTCGCACTCGCTCTCGCTCCTCCTGCTTGAGACGCAGCAAGGCGCGCCGGTCATCGAGCGCCCTCTGCCGCTTGCCCTTCTGCTCAGACGCAGCGGCGCGGCCCTGCTCCGTCTCGTGGCGCACAGCCGCGTCCTCGGCCCGCCGCTTGGCCACGCTCGCCACGTGCTCCTCGGCCGCCTCGCTCGACCGTGCTCCTCGGCGCAGCTCTTCGTGTGACGTACGCTCCCAAGCGAGGCGCGACGCTTCCTGATGCTGGGAGCCCGGCGGTGGTGCAAACTCGGGGTAGGCGCCGTCGCGGTCAGCAGCGCCCGACTGAAGCTTCTTGAGCTCAAAATCGACTAGCCCGTCCGAGAGCACAGCAACATCTGCCTCGCCGCGAACAATGCGCTCGTATTGCTCCGCTTTGCGCGCGAGCGCGTCCTTGATGCGCTGGGCCTCATTGAGGCCCTCCGCCGTGTCGGCTGCGCTGCGCTTGGCCACGCCGCTGTTGCTGGCCAGGCCCAGTGGACCCGCCTTGCGTCGTTCACGCTCGTGCCGCCGCAACTCACCGGCATCGGGACGGTTGAGCCCCTCCTCCGTCGCGAAGACGGCCGCACGCAGGTCGATCATGGAGGCCTTGCCGACATCTTCGATCTGCCGCGGCTTTTTGGGTAGGATCGTGCTCTCGGAGATCCAGCCGTACGAGGAGGACATGAGCCTTCGGATTCACGCACTCCGCGGTGTGAATATGTCAAGTCAAGTTGTCTGTTGAGACTTGACTTGACTTGAATATGGACCTCGAACGCTTTTCTCGGACCTGGGGCCTACCGTTCGCGGCAGCGCTGCTACGAACACCACGACATCGAGCTACTACCACAGCAGAAACGCACGCTGCACACACACCGACGCGAACGATCTCGCGAAGGGCGCGCGATACACACGTGGGACGCCGCGCATACCTCAGCACAACGGCGTCCTAAACGCGGGATACGGACCTTGCGTTACATGAATGGCCTCGGGAACATGCTGGTCACACTCACGTGAAGACTCAGTGAGACTCGTCAAGTACGATGAAAGAGAGTCAGAGGGGGCTCTCGGTTTGTCTGATGCCCCATCACGCAGACCTGCGCTTTGGGTCCACGAGTTGCCCCCGTGCAGCACCCCGGCAAAGTGCAGGGCGTGGTTTGATCCCCGAGCAGTGCCTGCACTTTGCCCCCGGGGTGCTGAACGAGCGTACTCGCACCTAGTTTTTACTCGGGGCGCTGGATGGCCACGTCTGCGTCACGCTCCTCGAGGAACGGGCCACCTGGGGCGAGCATGTGCACGCCCCCGTCCGTGCGCTGGAAGGTGGCGGAAGGGTTGGTGGCGCAGCTCTCGCTCGCCGCGTCGTAAATAGTAGAGTGCTCGGTGGCCAGGATCGCCGTCCCATTGCCACCCATCGGCCGGGGAGTGAGGCCGACTAGGCGGAGCGCGTGGCTGATGCACTTATTGGCACCCACAGCATCGGCCCAGCAGTCCTCGATCTGGATCAGGCCATCGGTGATGTCTTTCGCCGCGGCGGCGAAGACGTCGGGGGCGCGTTTGAAGCCGCAGTCGAACTTTGTGCCCGGAGAAGCGAAGCGGCGAAAGATGGAGAACTGCCTGCTAAGTGGGTCTCGGGTCATCGTGAGGGTCGCGACCTTGGAGTTCGCTTTCATCTCTGTGAGCTCCTTCTTCCACGCCACGATCGCCTTCTCGTTACGTGCAATCGTGCAGTCCGACTCCACCGTGCCGGGCATGTCCTGTGCGGCCGTATTGGCGTTCACCCACTGCGGGAACATCTTGACGGTGATCGTGCAGTCGGAGGGAGGGCACACCTCCGCAGGCACGTTTGCACAGATGAGATCGCGGGCGCGGACGAAGTACTCGCCGAGGTTGTACTTCAGATCTTTGTACATCGAGGGGTCAGTTCCGCTGAGAGTCTTGCTCGGCTTCATGCCGACCGGCTTGCTTCTTGCGATATGGTTGATCCTTGTCGTCATCTGATCGTTGCTATTCATGAGCTGGCGGCCAGAGTCCTGGCCGAAAATGGCCTCAGGATACTGGCACCCCTCTACCACGCTGTTCGACCACAGCCCAGTGGGGTTCGCGAACGGCTCCCCGAGGTCGAACATGCATGGGTGTGTGTTGAGCGCATCCCCAAAGTCTGTGGTGCCACTTCCATGGTCAGAGACAATGACGAGCACCTCTGCGCGCTCCGCCGGCGCTTTGGGAGCCACGTGCTGGACCTCAGCGGGGACTGCCTTCATCGGCGCTTTGGGAGCCACGCGCTGGACTTCAGCGGGGACTGCCTTCATCGGCGCTTTGGGGGCCGCTCGCTGGACTTCAGCGGGGACTGCCTTCATCGGCGCTTTGGGAGCCACGCGCTGGACTTCAGCGGGAATCGCCTTGAGCGGCGCTTTGGGAGCCACGCGCTGGACTTCAGCGGGAACCGCCTTCAGCGGCGCTTTGGGAGCCATATGCTGGACCTCAGCGGGAACCGCCTTCAGCGGCGCTTTGGGAGCCACATGCTGGACCTCAGCGGGAACCGCCTTCAGCGGCGCTTTGGGAGCCACATACCGGGGTTCCGCTTGCAGAAGATTGCTTTTCTCAAGTGGCACGCCGAGGAATGCGAGAATTGTGACCGCGACGACGAGCATTGTGTCCGAGTCCGGATTTGGGACCTTTCAAAAAATCCATATTAGGGAACAAATTAGGAAGGTCCCAATTAAATGTGACGGTGATTCGAATAGACAGGAGACTTTCCCAGTTGACTTTCTGAAGAAGTAGACGGAAGTGGGATGTGAACGTGTACGTGAAGAGGGATGCGACTTGAAGCCCAAAACGGCGCTCAATTTCGTACATCCGCAATGCTGGACGTCCTGTTTCGACTCTTCAACCTTGAGGAGGAGGCGCCGCCAGCGAGCAGCTCTGCAGCTCAGCGACTCTCGCATGCGCTCCGGCACAACGAATACTCCGTCCTGTACCTATTTGCGCCAGGAGCGCTTGCGGAGGCTGAGTTTGTGGATGCATGTACCGCGCTGCTAGGAGACCCGCCAGTGGATGCCACAGAGCTCAGCTGGCTGTGGAAGCAGGGCGCGCACGAAGGCCGGCTCAGCTTCGTGCACCTGCGAGAGCTGTGTCTGAACTCAGATCACGCCGCTCCCGTGACCACTATCACCACTCGGTCCTCGACGCGCGGCTGGCTTGGGTGTGTCGCCGGAAAGGAGGAAGAGCATGCGCCCGCGCCTGAACCTGCGGTGGAATCCGCACCAACCGAGCAGCGCTCGCCGTCGTACTGGCCGCCTGCGTCGCCACCGCCACGCCATTCCACGTCGTGCGCCTCGACATCGTCGCCCACGGTGCGCGGCCCGGGCGGCGTCGACATCTTTGCTGGAAGCTTAATGGTCGACCGGCGCCAGTTCCGTCAGGCGATGCTGCGGCTGGGCCTACGGGCCGCGCCACTCGAGATCGACGCACTCTTCGACTCGATTGCCTCGGACGGGCAGAGTAGCGTGCCGCGGGCGCAGCTGCTCGAGCTCCTGCGCAGCCACCACCCGCGTGACGGCGGGCCCTCGCCGAGCAGCGCGGCGCGCAAGACGTCGCCGCGGGCCCGCTCACCGCCTCTCCTCGCCTCGCCGCAGCCCGCCGCCACTTCGAGCAGCAGCGGTGGCTACACGGGCCGCGACGCCGAGGTCGATGAGCGAGCTCTGAAGGGCGCAGACGCGTCAGCCGACGCGCGCGCCGCCGCCGCCGCGCGTGTCGCCGCGGCTGCGCGTCATGCGGCGACATCGCCGCAGCCGCTGTCACCCTCGCCGCGCTCGCAGCAGTGCTCCAGCGGGTTCGCCGACGCAACGGAGGCGCTGGCACAGAGCGCCGCCGCGAGCGCGGCCGCACGCGTCGCTGCTGCCGCCGCGCGCGCCGCCCAAAGCGCCCAGACGCCACGTCGAGCCGGTATCTGGAGTAGCCAGTCCTGGGGGGTACCGCAAGCGCACGCGACGCCCTCGACTGCAATGGGTGGCGGCACTCCACGCGCAAGCAGCCCGCGGGGGCACGGAGGCGGCACTCCACGCGCAAGCAGCCCGCGGGGGCACGGAGGCGGCACACCACGCGCAAGCAGCCCGCGGGGGCACGGAGGCTCGGCACGCGCCGGCGCGCCACGCGCTGGGAATGACGCTTGGGACTCCGCGCGACGTCCTAATATGGGACTGCTTAACATGGGACTCCCTGATATGGACTCCGCGCGACGCCCGGCAGCCTCTCCGCGGCGACAAGAGCCGCCACCGCAGACGCCGCAGATGAATTCGTCAAAGCAGATGGATTCGTCAAAGCAGACGCCGCAGATGAATTCGTCAAAGCAGATGGATTCGTCAAAGCAGACGCCGCAGATGAATTCGTCACAGACAAAGCAGTGGGCAACGCCCCTGTCGCCGCCGCCGCCACCTCCGGCCTTCTCGGCCGCGGCCGCGTTTTCGGCCGCTATTGGAGCGGCGCAGACTCCCGGTGCCCCCGATGCGCCCTCCCCCTCTCTCAGTATACCTGAGCTCAAACTCTACGTGGACGAGTTCGGAAACGAGTGGACGGAGGACCCAAACGGAGACGCTCCCGCCGCCGACGCTCCCGCTGCTGACGAAGCCCAACGCAGCACGAATCTCCCGAATCTCCCGGCGCCGGTGCGCGGCGAGACGACGGCGGCGAGCGTGGCGGTGGCCATCATGGCGGCGGCACCGGCCGAGCATCCGAAGCGAAGCCCAGCACGGCGCCCCGCGCCATCGGAGGAGCCTGATCGAGAAGCTGTGAGCACAGCGCCCATCAGAGCGCCCCTCTTCGGACTCGGTCCCAATGGAGCACGGCGCGACTTTCGGGTGCGCTCGTCGCCGCAGAGGCGTCGCGAGTGGACCGAGACGCATCTGTCACGCTCCGCGCGCCTGCACGGCCCGCCTTCGCCCGGCCCGGGCCAATACAACGACATCTCGGCGCTGCACGGCACCTTTGCCGCCATTGGCAAAAGGCCGGGGGACCGGAACCAGTCCGCCTGGGGCGCCTCTGGTTCGGGGCGCATGCCGCGCATCTTTTCGGGCGACGTGGCCAACGCGCCGCAGGGCGGTCCCGGGGAGTACGAGCCACAGTACCCGTCGAAGCCCGTGCTTGCCGTGTCGGCCACGCGCTCGCCCTCGTGGAGGTCGCAGCGCGGAGACCAATGGGGCGCCAGGGGCGTCCTTGACGAGCGCCAGGCCGTGTTGCCGCTTCGAGAGCCCACCCCCGGCCCGGGTGCGTACTTCACGGACGAGAACGGCCCGCATCCGGATACGATCCTCGCGTCCAAGGGCCCCTTGGCCGCGCGCCAGGGGCTTGGGAGCGTCGCGTTCCGCTCGGGCTCTGCGCAGCACCTCACCCACAATTTCGGGATCAGCAAGGACACGCCCGGCGTCGGCGCGTACGATATTGAGGGAGAGCCGTGCCAGGACGGTTTCGTGCCCGGGGTCGGCGATGGGATCACGCGCTCACGCTCAATGCAGAACCTGAGCCTCGCCCCAGGCACGGGCTTCGGCTCCTCCAGGTTCGATCGGTTCAAGATGGTGCACACGACGGCCGCGCACGTAGCCCCGGGCACGTACCGTCCCGAAGTGGGCGAGCAAATCGCACGCGAGCGCGCGAAATCAGCAGGTAAGGCGGGCGCCGAGAATTTCCCCTTTTCGAGCACCACCGTGCGCGACAACTCCATCTTCTCTTCCGCGAAGAAGCTCGCGTGGACGGGCTCTGCCGTTGATGACCCGTACGGCGTGCACTGACGATGACCCTTACGGCATCTCAAGTGCACCAGCCAGTCCCAGTGCCGGTACAGACGCGGACAGACCGGTAACTTCAGCACAGTACCCATTCACAGTACGCAGCAGTGTGTACTGGAGGAGTACACCTCATCAACACGCGGACGAGCGCGCAGCGGCCCAGCGCGGGCTGTCACGCAAGGCGCAACATAGGTACGCTTACCATTTTCGTAACTTAGATAGCTTGCACACCAGTCAAGCGCGCCCCGCCACACCTCAGGCGCACGCTTGGGAATGTGTTGGCATTCAGCTGTGGTTTCTATGGTTTCTGTTTCGTGTACATGTTCACGAGGGAAAGCCGTTCGCGCCTACGCGGCGCTTTTTCTCACACGTCAATGAAGTGGCTCATAACGCGTCCGCCACAGATGCGATGGCCTGCATAAAGGCCGCGACGCTCTCCTCCTTCTCTACTTCCAGAGCTGCCGCCTCCGCCTCCACCAGGCTTCTCCATTCGACGATGTCCATGAAGCGGCGGGGATCTTTCGCGTCACGATGCACGGTGCGTTTTAGCTTCCCGAGTAGACAGAAATGCATCCATCGCTGCGGACGCTGCGGCAAGGTGCGAGAGGTCTCTCTCGTGCACGACGTAAACGACGACCTCCTTCACGACCATGTTGACTCTGACCGAAGGTCGACTCCCTCGACTCCCCGCATTATGAATTCATTATGAATACACCTCGGCGATTTGCTGAGAAACAGTCCAAAAAGAGAAGGGATGGCAATTCACAGCAATGCGAGTCTGGTCGTCGAGATGCCTCCTGCTAGACTGGGTGATTGCATGGAGAGTGCTGCCGTCTATAGCTACGACGGCGCTACGAGAGCAGCCCTGCCAGCCCGACGCTGCCGAACGCCGGCAGGTGGCAGAGCAGAGTCGTTCACACGTTGCACGCTGGCAAGCTCATGGCCACGTGTGCAGCATTGGCGATCATGACTGTCGGCCATTGCTCGACGTGGTGCCCGCGGGCAGGCATGCTGGCCACGACGATGTGGATGACGGGCGCTCAACTGTATGCGCGGCCTCGCGTCGCTGTGCTCGGCGGGGCCGGCTCCCGCGCATCTTCGTGTACGACTGCATGGACAGCGCCCACGAGCGTCTGCTCCGCTCGCCGCATGTGAGAAGCACGACGGCTGGCGCGCAGTGCATCGCCTCGTGCCCCTTCAGGCCAGCCCCAACGTCCACCACCTCTCTCCTGCGCCCAGCGAATCTACCGGCCAACGATCCCTGCTCGATTCGCGCTCGCCCATGTGCCCATTACGGCGCTCGGCCGTGTGCCCGCAGGTATCTGCCTTCTTCGATCCCGACCTCGCGCGCAATCAGTACCTGTCCGAGTACGCGCTGCACCGGGCGCTGCTGCACTCGCCGGCGCGCGTGCTCGACGCGGCCGCAGCTGACTTTTTCTACGTGCCCTTCTACGCTCGGCTTGCGTACGCGGACAAGGTCGCCTCGAAAACCGTGCGGCGCCTGCAGGCCAACCTGACGGACACGCTGGCTGCATGCCTGCGCGGCTCAGCGGCGTTCAGGCGCTCGGCGGGGCACGACCACCTGGTCGCGATCTCGTCCACACGCGACCCGAAGAAGCTCTTCGGAGCGGCTTGGATGCTCCTGAAGCGTGCGATGCTCTTGCGCATTGAGGCCGCGCCTGACCGGCGCTATGAGCATCAGGGCAGCGGCCGTCGGCTCAGTCAAGGCGGCAGCAGCCGGCGAGCTCGGCGCGCAGCGAAGCGCACGAAGCGCGACAGCACGCCGCCGCTTCTCGTGTTGCCATACTATGTGCCCAACTTCGCCGACGATGAGAATGTGAGCAAGGCCAGCAAGACGAGCTCAGTCTGCTTCTTTGGGACGGCCACGAACCCAACGCGGCGCCAGGCGCTCGAGGCGCTGCGGGCGGTGCCCGGCGCGATGCTCCAGCTTGGCTCCAAGGCGCCCGGCATTGGCGGGAGCGAGAGCGAGCGTGAATCGGAGCGCCAACGGAACCAGGCGACGCGCCGCATGCTGCGACAGTGCAAGCTCTGCCTCGTACCTGCCGGGATCACAGGTGAGTGCTCTTGATTGCCTCGTGATTGCCTCTTGATGGCCACTGATGGCCTCGTGCCCGCCGGGATCGCAGCGTCTTCGAGGCGCTTCTATGAGGCCCTGGTCGCCAAGTGCGTGCCGCTTCTCCTCGCCGATGCCTTTCAGCCCGCGTTCGCTGAGCTGCTGCCTCTCGAGCAGTATGCCGTGCGCGCAGCGCAGGATGATCCGGCGGCACTGCCCGCAGTCGTTGCCTCCGCCTTGGAGCGTTGGTCGCAGCTCTATGAGGGTGTCGAGGCCGCACGCAGCGCCTTCATCTACGACGGCGGTTGGCATCCGAGCGCACGCGCCTCGTGCGATGCGACGCAGGCCATCCTCGCCGAGCTTCAGGCGCGCTTTGCGCATCGAGCGGCGCAGGAGGACAGCCGCAAGAAATGCCTTGATGGGGGCAGACCATGGATCAATGCACCTGGAGCGGAGAAACTGCCCTGCCGTTAGAACTTAGATGCCGTGCACCCCAACGTAGACCGTACCGGCCCCGGTCGGGCGGGCTTTAGTGTTTAGAGCGATAGCAAAAACGGTTCGTAGCGCGGTTTCGTAGCCAGCGGGGGGCAGTCCCGTCCGGTCCAGTTGCGCATTATAAGACCTCTGACGGTCGGTTTCTCGTTCTTGCCTCTTCGTAATTTTTTTAGAAGCGCGAACCCGCGAACGTGTAATAAACACAATACGGCCGAGCCTTCCGAGCGAATTATGGATCCGGGAGAAACTGGGCCAAGACGAACCTTGCTCGCGGGCTGTCCGAGTCCCGGTCATCACTCTCGCACGGCAGCATAGACCGGACTGCCGCGCCGACGGCAGGCACCCCGACCGATGGCACCCCGCCTCAGTCCCACACTCCGCAAGCACCAGGTCGGGGCCGATCCCCACACACGCTTGTCATGACTCATGCTATCGGGCCGCGGTCGCCATCGAACCGCTGGTAGGCCAGCAGGTACTCGGGGTAGATGTACTCCGAGTGGAAGACGATGTACTCGCGGTAGCGCGCGCCATTATCCATGACGTCGGCAAGCAGCGAGTGGTGATGCACAGGCGGAGAGATGCCATGCACCGTACTCAGCTCGCGAAACGAGATTGGGAAGACGGGGCGACCATTGTCTGTGCTCTTTGCTCCCTGCCCATTCTGCTGCGTGCGCACTTGATGACCGAGCGCCACGCGGCACACGAGGATGTAGAAGACCTTGGCTGGGTGGTGGCGCGCGCCGTGCGCGTACAGCCGCTTGTGCAGCTCCGAGCTCCCATCGTACTGCGGATCCACCTTGGTGTACTGGTCATTCTTGCCCGCGTCCTCGGCCAGGTAGGAGCCCTCGCCGTACGCAGCTCCGGCGGCTGTGCCGGCGAAGCGCTCGTTCATGCCCTGAGAGAGGATGTTGAAGAGCACGCCGGCGTTCGTGCCGTGCATCAGGAAGGCCTCATTGACGTCCACGCGCAGGTCGCCGGGTAGGGCGTCCGCTACGCGGCATGTAAGAGGCGGCGCGCCGCCCGCGGATGCCACTCGCCCCTGCCGGATGCGCTTCATGTCGTTCATCACACCCTGCACGCCGCTCATGTACTTGTCCCACAGCGCCGGGTTCTCCAGGCGCCACGCGCACGCGAGCTTCAGCCGGTCGTGCGTGGTGCCCCTCCGATCGGCACCGCTCTGTTTCAGCTTCACTGGGTCGGTCTGTAGCAGCCGCTCGAGTGCGGCCCAAGTGCCCCGGTCGCGGCCAGTGCGGTCGAGGGCGATCGCAGCGAAGCCATCCGGCGAGCTATTCGCAATGTGCTTCTCCCAGTAGTCGGGCATGACGCGGGCCTTGGTGCGCGCGGTACGAAGCTCCTCGCGCTCCGTCCTGGCCTTGGCTTCTGCACGCTCCGCCTCGGCCTGTCTGTGCGCACACTCGCGCGCTACGCGCTCTTCCTCGGCGGTGAGCTTCTGCAGCTCTGCAGTGCGAGCCGCTGCGCTCTCAGAGAGCTGCTGCACTCTCTGCCGCTCTTGTTCGAGGCGGCGCTGCTCGCGCTGTATCTCGTTGCGCTTCGCCGCCGCATCGCGCTCGCTCTGCTGCGCTGCAATCTCAAGCGCCTCCTCCTGCTCCGCCTGCCTGCGACGCAGCTCGGCCTCCCGCCACGCCGCCTCGCGATGCAGACGCGCTGCCTCGCGCTCGACAGCAGCCATCTGCTGCGCCGCCTCGTGTGACGCCGCTGCGACCGTCTGCTGCGCCTGCATACTCGCCTCGGCCGCCGCCTGCTGCGCACGAGCACTCACCTCGAGCGCCGCGGCCGTGTCGAGGAATGCGTGCCGAAGCGTCTGGCTAGCGCTCAGTCGCCGCGCGAGGGCCTCTTCGTTGGTCGTCGCCACTGCGAGGAGGCTGTCGAGGAGTGACGTGAGGTGCTCATCGGCGAGCGTAGCTGCATCGCGCGACCAGCGCGCGAGCTGCCGGCCGTCCTCCCCCGCGAAACGTCGCACTGCCTGCTGCTGCGCGCTCGCATCGGCTGGTAGGCAGCACGCGAAGAGGCAGCAGACGCCGTAGGAGAACATGTCGCCCATCGCGGTGGGCTTCGCGTCTCGCTCGCGGCCCTCTCTGCTTGCCTTGAGGATCTCCGGCGCCGCGTAGAGCTCGGTGAAGGCGTTGCTTCCGCCCGTGCTCGTGCTCAGGCTGCTTTGCTGGCGGCGCGCGGACTCGAAGTCGGCAAGGTGCGCCGTCGCGCGCTCTCCCTCGAGAGACACGAGTGTATTCTCAAGCTTGACGTCGCCGTGCGCGAGGCCGTGGCTGTGCACGTGGCGGAGCGCCTCGCACAGCTGCCCAAGCAGCGCCTTGCGTCGCCACACCTCGGGCGCCGTCTTGGTCAGCCACTGGAGCATGTCACCGCCATTGTAGTACGGAAGCTGCACGTAGGCCGCCGTGTGGTCTGGGGTCTCAAATACGGCCTGCACGTCGGCCACGTACGGGCAGCTGGCGAGTCGCCGCAGGACCGTGACCTCCTTGACGAGGGCCTTCCACTCGTCGCGACTGTCGAGCTTGTACTCCTTGAGCACGCACGCCTCGCCGTCGTAGCTCGCTCTCCAAACTTCGTGTCTCGCATCCTTGTCGCTCAGCCGAGCCTCGCGCTCATAGTGTGCCAGCTCGCGCTCGACGAGCACCGCGCGCACTTCATCCTCGTCGAGGCCGTCGGCCTTGCCCACGCGCAGCAGCACCTCGCGCGCGAACAACTCGGGGAAGTGCGCCGACGCGAGCGTCGCCGCCTCGAAGCGCGCTTGGTGCAGTGCTTTCTCCGCGGCCTGCACGGCGCGGCGGGCGACCTTGAGAGCGGCCTGCGCGGGTGCGAGGTCGACGCCGTCCTCCCTGGCGTCCTCGAGGCCGCGCGTGCTGTCGCGCAGAGTGCGCTTCGCCTTCTTGAGCGCCTCGTGCTTCTCGTGCAGATCCTCCAGGCTGGGCGGCTCGCCGCTCACGTGGCGCCCAAAGTCCTCGCGCTCCTCGCGCACTCTGCCGATCTGCACAACCCACTCATCGAGCGTGGGCAGAAGCACATCGCGCAGGCGCTCCAGCCGCAACCGCTTGGTGAGCGTGAGCTCGCGCTCAGCCTGCTGCTGCTGCAACGAGGCCGCCTCCTCCACCTTGTTCTGCCGCTGGTCCTCGGCACGGCGCTCCTCGTGCATGCTCAGCGCATCATCGAGCACACGGACCAAGGCGATGCGTGCCTCGTTTCGCACCTTGGTGGCTTCGAGCAGTGACTCTTCATCAACTGCTGCCGTCATGGCCACGAGGCGCACGAGGTCCTGCGCCTCGCGAAGCTGTGTGCGGGCCTCGTCCATCTTTGCCAGCGCCGTCTTCCAATTGTCAACATTGTCGAGCGTAGCGGTTGCAGCTGTAAGCCGGCTCCAGCTATAAGCCGCCGCGTCGGCTGCGCCCTCCTTGGTGAGGCGAAAGGAGGCGCGCGAGAGGGCCGCGGCGATCTCGGCGCTGTTGCGCTCAGCGTTGTCGGGCATGTTCACTGCGGCGAAAGTTCAGTGTTAATACACACAACACGTACAGATCACGCGTGAATGCTGTGAACAGGCTTCGTACCGCCGTCCAGGTGCCTAACGGTTGACGGGAGTTTCAAGTTTGAACCCGTTGCCGCGCGACCAAGTTCAGTATGGCGCTCTTGGCGCTGGGGCTGCTCCATCTCTCGCCAGCTCCACCCCGCTCTCTGATCTCCGGCTCGCACCCGATGCATGCAGCCCGTGCGGCAGTCTCGGCAGTGCGCCAGCGCAGTTGCCATTGCTGTGCGAGCGCCACTCGCTCGGCGCGCGCCATCGACCTTGCGGAGCGGCATTGCAGCCCGGAGCCAGCGCGCTTTGCTGCACTGCGTGATGAGACGGCCCAACGCTGGCCTGGCGGCGCGCACATGGTGAGCGGTGCACAGCAGGGCCGGCTGCTGCACATGCTCGTGCGGCTCTCGCGCGCCTCGCGCGTGCTCGAGGTCGGCTGCTTCAGCGGCTATGCCGCAATGTGGATGGGGCTCGCGCTGCCTGCAGGCGGCAAGCTGCTAAGCCTCGAGCGCGACGAGCGCGCGGCGGCGGTGGCGAGGGCGCATCTGGCGTCAGCAGGGCTGAGCGATCGCGTGGAGGTGCGGCTAGGCGACGCGATGGACGCGCTCGAGGCGCTTCCCGGGCCGCGGTGCGGCGAGGCGCCGTTTGAGCTCATCTTCCTCGATGCGGACAAGAAGCGGAGCTGGGAGTACCTGGAGCTGATCGTGTCGCGCCAGCTACTCGCACCGCACGGGCTGCTCCTCATCGACAACGTGCTCTGGAAGGGCGAGGTGCTCGCCCGCCTCGACCCGGCCGCCGTGTGTGCGACTAGTGCCGCGGCCTCGAGCCTGACGCCCTCGGCGCGTCGTTCAATGGAGCTGCGCGATGCACTGCATGCCTTCTCGACGCGGCTGGCGGCGGATGAGCGCATGGATCAGCTCCTACTGCCGCTGCGTGACGGCCTCACCTGGGCGCAGCACGCACCAGCCTCGGGCGCAAGCGAGGCCGCGTCCAGTGAGGATCCACGCGCATGGGATGCCACACATGAGGATAAGATGGCGGCGTACCTGCGCTTCGTAGGAAGCCCAGAGCCCTCAAAGCTTGCAGCCCTGCGCCAAGCGCTGGCAGCCGAGGCAGCGAGCGCCGCAGAAGAGACGGGATACGACTCTGCTGCTGCTGCGCAGGCAGCCGCGACGACGAGGATCTCCCGAGGATCTCCCGAGGATCTCGCGAGGATCTCCCGCGAGTGGTGCGGCGTGCAGCAGGGCCGGCTGCTGCACATGCTCGTGCGGCTCTCGCGCGCCTCGCGCGTGCTCGAGGTCGGCTGCTTCAGCGGCTATGCCGCAATGTGGATGGGGCTCGCGCTGCCTGCAGGCGGCAAGCTGCTAAGCCTCGAGCGCGACGAGCGCGCGGCGGCGGTGGCGAGGGCGCATCTGGCGTCAGCAGGGCTGAGCGATCGCGTGGAGGTGCGGCTAGGCGACGCGATGGACGCGCTCGGGGCGCTTCCCGGGCCGTTTGAGCTCATTGTGATCTCCGCTGAGGCGCTTCAAGTGGTGCCAAGTGCGGAGGCGGCCATGCGGTGTGCACTCGCCAACCTCGCATCGCACGGGCTTGTAATTGTTGTGGCCCAGCCAGCGACAGTATCCGAGGACCCGACTATTCACGAGCATGCCCGGCAAGAGGATGCACCGAGGGGAGCTCTCGTGCCGATGCTGCTCAGCCTCGCGCGACAGGTGGAGCCAGCCGCGCACGCGGTGACGCTGCCCTCTCCGGACGGTGATGGTGGGGTCCTCACGCTCATCGGCCGGACGCTTGAGATGTAGTCCACGCAAATGGACCCTCGCACGGTTCGCGTGATTGTTTTTTTGCATGCTTTCTTCTTTTGTTGCGGTTTCAGCCTCGTATCGCCAATCCCCAAACTAAGAAACTTAGATTGGCTTCGCTTGTTTCTGCGACCACGCCCCCGAAAAGCGAAAAGCTGAGGCGTATCCAACATGCCCGCCACCATGACGGGCTCGCCGAAGGGCTCGCCCGTTGGGGGCACCCAGCAGACGCATGCTAACAAGGCGAGCTTCAAGACAAACAAGTATTTGCAGGGGCTGCCCGAGTCCGAGGCCAAGCAGCGCGCACGCATGCTCAGCAAGGTGTCAGAGACAACAGGCGGAAAGAGCCGGCGGACAAAGACCCTTCTGGATGCATTCGGCAGGCCGACGGACGAGGGCTCGCTCGATGACTCGCGCCAGGAGGGTGGAACTGTCGGCGCGCTCTCGTCGTCCGGGACCGTGACCCAGGATCGCCGCAACAAGTTCGATAAGAAGTTTGACGAGGATCAAGCAGCGTGGCTGAATGACGACGACCGCAACAATGATGCGCTCTACCACCGCTCATTCGACGACGGCTCGATGCACCTGTACAGCTCTGCCTTCCGCGACGGCAAGCCCGTCGACAACCACGGCAAGGAGATTGGTGGCATGGGAGCCAAAGCGATCACCGCGTACAGACGGCACGACACGCAGAAAGGCACCCTTGAGGGCGAGTCCGCGACCTTCACGCCGATCGACGAGGACAACGCGACGCTGCGATACTTCGCGGCGACCGTGATGAAGGAGCATGAGCGTGGCTGGGTTGCGGGCCCGCACACAGTGCCGTGGAACCCCGCGCCCTACCGCCAAGTGCCGTACGAGCTCCGCGGTCTTGCCGTCAAAACGAACGAGCCGTGGATTGAGGACGTCAAGGCGAACCCGGAGATGAACATGGCGACCTCGGGCTTCAACCGGCTCGACGACGGCCAGACGGACAGCTCCGCCCTCCTCTTTCAGCGGCGCAAGGAGGAGGATGCCTCGATTGCGGCCAACCGCGGGCTCATCCCGTGGCACGACTCGCCCGTGCTTTGGCGCTTCCCTTCAGGCCAGGCTGGCCGCTCGATCGAGTACGGCGAGACAGCCTCGACGCTCGCACAGGAGTACAATTACATGAACTGAGCACGCCGCGAGCCGCACGCACTCGGCGGCGTCGCCGCCCACGCGCAGCTCGGCGGCGGCTCGCCTTGGATGCCCACCTGGCCGCTCGCGTGTCGACGCGAGCGCCATGCAATGGCGCCATGGCGAGCGCTGGCGAGGCGGGGGGCGGGCATGGCGTGGCTTCATGACAATGTTGAGCCGCCTCGCTGCCCTTCCCGGGCACCCGTGGACCTAGTTGTGGTGTGAGAGTCGAGTGCGAGATATTGTATACCGCGCGGCGAACGGTCTACGGTGCTAAAGTCCCGAGAGTCTGGTCCCTTCGAGCTTGTAATGGTTGTGGCATGCGTCGTGTCACGTGTGTGACTGTCACAGTGAGACGGAGTGGTGAGTTGTGAGTGAGCCGGGGCGTATCGTCGCATGGGATGTACCCCTATCCGTTTCTTGTGAACGGGTTGCCGCGCGTGCGCGGGGTCCGGGGAGCGTCCGGCGCGGAGATCCCCGCACCGGCGATCACGAAACCGGCGCAGCCGCGCGCCGGTTACCTCCTTTACCGTACCGCCCAGACCGACGTCGTAGGGTTTTAAGAGGGAATCTAAAGGGAATCTTGCGGGCCAGCTCCTCGCGAGCAGACCCAGCATGAGCGAACCCGGGAGCCGGATACCGGCGGCCACTAGAGGAGCGGCGTCTGTCGTGTAGGCTATCCTCTGGCTCCTAGCGTTGGCGCTCTCACGCGTGCGAGCATCGCCGTGGCAAGGTAGAAGCCACCCGATGTCTGCAGCGGCTCGCCCGCCGCTGGGTTGCAGGCAGCATGGGCCGATGGGTCGAGTCCGAGGGTGTCACACACCACCGAGGAGTAGCCGCCGTCGGCTTGCGCCATTTCGACGTGCAGCTTAGCGTCCTCGGCAATCGATCGTGCGGCGGCGCTTGTGAAGCGAAAGAAATCGTCGGCAGCTCCATCAGCTTGCGAAAAGGGCTCGTGCCATACCAGCCACTGCGGCGATGAGACGGCCAACACGAATTGGGAACATGAGCTCAGGGCATCATGCGGGAGCGTGCAGAGGCCAACAGTCGGTGCCGATTCGAGGCCATCAGAGGCTGTGCGAGGCCATCAGAGGCAATCACCCCGTGGTCCTCAAGGAGTCCCGCTGCACGTCGCATAGTCGCCCAGGGGTCGACAGAGCGGGCAAAGCCACCCGCACTCAGGAGGAGCTCGTAACGACCTCGAGAGAGCGCGAGAGAGCTCACTCGGTCTGTTTGCTCGCAGAGCCGCGAGAGGGCCTGCTCCTCCATGGGTGTGAGCGTCACGGTGAGCGCTTTCTTCGAAGGCAGCCAGAGCAAGCAACGGAGCCCGACCCGCTGGCGGCGGGCGAGGAACGGCCCGCGGCTGGCGAGGCGGCCAGCAAATTCATCGGCAATCCGACTCCAAAAGGCAGCGCGTAGCTGGCAGAGCATGATGGACGACCCTCGCGAAGACGTGGAGGGCGAAGTCACAATCTCCCGGTTCGTCGCCGACCAGCCCGTCCCATTGTGAAGGTCCAGCTGTGAAGCTCCATTGTGAAGGCCCAGCGCCCCATCAGGCAGCTCGCCGTTGATCCACGCCTGCCGCACAGCCGTTGCAAATGCGGCCGAAGCGCTCGATGGACAATTCGATGAGACGGGAGCACTGCCACGTCGGCGCAATCCTCGATTGCGGGCGGTGGCTACGGGCCTCATGCCTAAGGGCCTCGGGCCGGTGACGGGCGTCTCGGCGGCAGGTGCTTTGTCATAAGCAGGCCGCCGAGCGATCATCCGCGTGCTCAGGTATAGTGTAGGAGAGTCCGCGGTCAAGGCCAGCGCCTCCGCCGACCGACCGCCTGCTCCGCCCTCTGCATGTGGAGCCCGCGTGCCTATTGCCAGCTCTTCCGGCGTCCAAAATTTGGCCGACAGGCCGAGCACATTGCCAATCACGGCGGCCGCGCCGCCGTCGGCGTGCGCAAATTCGACCTGCAGCCCGACGCTCTCGGCGATCAGTCGAGCCCCCGCGGCAGTGTATCGAAAATAGTCGCGTGGCACACCATGCTCGGGGAACATGAAGGGCGTGTGCCAGAAGAGTGTGCCGCCTGGTCGGAGCAGTTCATATGCCTGCTGCATTGCGAGCAGCGGCTTCTCAAGGTGCTCGAACACGGAGTTGGCGATGATGAGGTCGAACGCGGCCAGTGGGAGCACCCGGCTCATCGTGTGTGCATCAGCGTGCCACCATCGCACCACTTTACTGCTCCCCTTGGGCAACGGTTTGGTCGGCCCGGGCCCGAATGGCTCCGCGTAGACGAGCACGTCGACCTCCGCGCAGAGCGATGCGAAGATCGAGCCGCCGTACCATCCGTCCCAATCAAGGCAACGCCCACGAGGTGGTCGGCTGCCGGCCCCGTCGACAAACTGCCACATGAAGGCATGCTGCATCGAGCGCGACATACTGCCGCTCACGCCGCCTCGCGCCCAATTGCGCTTTGGTACGTGCTGCTCACCGTTGACGCCTCGGGCAGCTGCGTTGAGCCGCCATGGTAGGTGCCCATCAAGGAGACCCTGTGAGATGCTGAGTGCGCAGGACGCATAATGCATGCGCGACGCGTCGCTTGGCGGCGTGCTTCCCTGAGGGAGCCGATGATGATGATGAGATTGTCTGTGTGGAGTGTCGGTGCACGATCGCGGATGCCGAGCGCAGCATCCACTGACCTCTGTGCATGACATTCCCAGTTTCACACCAAGTCCGCACGTACGTAATCTGTGAACAATCACGTTCACTTTGCCAGTAAGCTGTAAAGTTCATGCAAGTTTGTTGATCGAGGTATCGGCTATCGGGCAGAGGCGGGTATTGCAGGTATGGAGCGTGAAAAGCGTGAAACGCGCACTTTTCCGTTCTGATTCCATGCGTGATTGATCTTGCGAGATATGGAGTTATGGACACGCTTTGTCGCGGGCCCAGGGAATGGGGGGATAGACAAGCTCGCTTGCTTGCTTACCATGAACCATCTCCTGGATACAGGCGCACGTGTGTTTCACGGTCTAGGGAATTCTGGGCAAAGTCCCCCGCAGATTATCCACGGTGTGAGGCGGTGTTGCACGGGGCAGGTACATACCGTCCGTCTATCTGACTCGACTTCTGAGCCTGCACGCGGTACGCGGTATGTGCCAACTTTGAACGTAAGCTCAGTCATCAGTTATATGACAAAGTTAGGCGGGTTCGGACACACAAGGCCTAACCGCGTCTTCTAAGACAGCGATCTACATCATCAAGCGTCGCCGTGCTAAAGCCTCAACCGACAACCCTTCGAAAGACGGTAACGCCCCACACATGCCACAACGGCGCCAGCAGGCTGGACTTTACGTGGTATCCAAACTCTTGCACTCGACTCTCTCACGACTAGGGTCCACGGGTGCCCGGGAAGGGCAGCGGGGCGGCTCAACATTGCCATGAAACCACGCCATGCCCGCCCCCCGCCTCGACCGCGCTCGCCATGGCGCTCGCGTCGACACGCGAGCGGCCAGGTGGGCATCCAAGGCGAGCCGTCGCCGAGCTGCGCGTGGGCGGCGACGCCGCCGAGTGCGTGCGGCTCGCGGCGTGCTCAGTTCATGTAATTGTACTCCTGTGCGAGCGTCGAGGCTGTCTCGCCGTACTCGATCGAGCGGCCAGCCTGGCCTGAAGGGAAGCGCCAAAGCACGGGCGAGTCGTGCCACGGGATGAGCCCGCGGTTGGCCGCAATCGAGGCATCCTCCTCCTTGCGCCGCTGAAAGAGGAGGGCGGAGCTGTCCGTCTGGCCGTCGTCGAGCCGGTTGAAGCCCGAGGTCGCCATGTTCATCTCCGGGTTCGCCTTGACGTCCTCAATCCACGGCTCGTTCGTTTTGACGGCAAGACCGCGGAGCTCGTACGGCACTTGGCGGTAGGGCGCGGGGTTCCACGGCACTGTGTGCGGGCCCGCAACCCAGCCACGCTCATGCTCCTTCATCACGGTCGCCGCGAAGTATCGCAGCGTCGCGTTGTCCTCGTCGATCGGCGTGAAGGTCGCGGACTCGCCCTCAAGGGTGCCTTTCTGCGTGTCGTGCCGTCTGTACGCGGTGATCGCTTTGGCTCCCATGCCACCAATCTCCTTGCCGTGGTTGTCGACGGGCTTGCCGTCGCGGAAGGCAGAGCTGTACAGGTGCATCGAGCCGTCGTCGAATGAGCGGTGGTAGAGCGCATCATTGTTGCGGTCGTCGTCATTCAGCCACGCTGCTTGATCCTCGTCAAACTTCTTATCGAACTTGTTGCGGCGATCCTGGGTCACGGTCCCGGACGACGAGAGCGCGCCGACAGTTCCACCCTCCTGGCGCGAGTCATCGAGCGAGCCCTCGTCCGTCGGCCTGCCGAATGCATCCAGAAGGGTCTTTGTCCGCCGGCTCTTTCCGCCTGTTGTCTCTGACACCTTGCTGAGCATGCGTGCGCGCTGCTTGGCCTCGGACTCGGGCAGCCCCTGCAAATACTTGTTTGTCTTGAAGCTCGCCTTGTTAGCATGCGTCTGCTGGGTGCCCCCAACGGCTGAGAGCTTCGGTGAGCCCGTCATGGTGGCGGGCATGGTTGCTTCGCCTTCGCGGACGCCAAACAATCTACGATGGAAGCGAATAAGTTTGCTAGTTTGGCGAAACCGCAAACTTCTCTTCCTGAACGCCGACGCGACGGGGGGACGGGGGGCAGTGTGAAAACGAACGCAGTACAACCCTCCTCTTCACAAGTTACATACCAAGAGCCCCGCACCACCCATATCGCGCCCCCATATGCATATCTGCAGTTCTGCACTCACGGATACGCATCCGCACTCGACCCTCACCCTAAGCACGACCCTCACTTGAGTGAGTGTGTGCAGAATCATGGAGGTTTCGCCGCATGCCTTTGCACATAGGCGGCAAGGGCGGAGGCGGCGAGGGCTCCGGGGGCGACGGAGAGGACGTTGGCGATGGAGAGGACGGTTAGAGGGGAGCTGGTCCTGGAGAAGGGGACGGCGGCGGCTGCGAGAGCGGCGGCAGCGGTCGTGGCGGCAGCGGCGGCGGCGGTTGTGAGGGCAGCGGCAGCGGCGTGAGGGATGGCGGCCGTGATGACCAAGAAGGGCCTCGATGCCTACAGCCGCTGGCCTAATTGCGCTGACCAGGCGGAGCGACAATTCCACATCTCAGCGCGCCGCGCGACCAGGCGCTCCACACCGCTTCGTCAATGAGAGCGCGGTGTGCGCCGTAGAGCTGCTGATAGGTTTCATTGGCCGTCGAGATGTCGAGCCACATCACCTTGCCCGCGTCGTCGCCCGCGGCGAGCGGCATCTTGTCGCCCACCTCTTTGGGGCAGTGGAAGTGGAAGGCTGTCGTCTCAATCCATGCGTTATCTGTAATGCGAGGATCGTCAACGTAGCCGCGGTACACCTGTCACGCCGTCCCGCGCGGGTGGGGGAGGGGTGAGGGGGCTAACAAGCGTGGCGCGAGGGGCGGCAGCGAGCATGCATCACTCAGCCGGGCGCGAGGCGAGCCACGCGCAGACCGCATGGGCCTTCACAGTTGAGCGTTCACAGGATGGTGCCGGCACGGCGAGGGGGGTGCGTGCGGCGCTCTCACCTGTGTGCCGCTCGCGAAGAGCGTGTCCGTCATCCTCTCGAACTCCGCCCGCTGTACCGGATCCTCTATCTCGCCCGCCTCCTCTTTGAATTCACGCTTGACGGTGACTGAGACGGCCTCGCCCGCGTCCACCATACCGCCTGGAATCGCCCATTGGCCTGTGTCCTTGCGCTGTATGGCGACCACCTGGAGGGCGCCCGTGGTCGGGTGGTAGCGCGTGACGATCGGGTCGGCCGCGTGGTTGGGCCCCCACTTGCCAAGCAGCCCGCGGCCCGCGATGCCAGTGCGTCCCACGGGGTTGATTGGGCGCCCGTTGGCGTCGAACTGGATGCAATCGCGGAGGTGGCGCTCCTCGCCACCCATGCTATAGGTGACCCGCCCCTCGAGCTCGCTGCGCATGCTGGCAACGTCATCGGGGTCCGCCCATTTGCCACCCGTAGGAAGCTCGCGACTGTTCTTCAGGACAACCGGGTGGGTCCAATCGACAGGGGTGTAGTCAGGCCAAGGCACAGACCAGCGACACTTAACGTCGCTCACATGAAGCCGCGAAGGGTAATCGCCATTCTCCTGACCACGCGCCTTCACGTGCAGCTCGAGCGCGAGTGGGCCGCGGCCCTTTGAGCCGCCGCCGCCACTGCTTCGTGAGGGATAGAGGAACCTGCTGATGAAGTCCAGTGCATCAGGCGCCTTAGCCTTGATGGCGGCGTCGACTGCAGAGGAGAGGTGGTGCTCTAAGCTGTGCTTCCTAACATACTCCGCGGCTTCTTCGTCCAGGGGCGGCTGTGGGATCGGCGGCGGCGACGGGGGCGGCGACGGGGGCGTCCACGAGGCCATCTTTTGGTGTCGCCGCGCTCGGAACACACGAGCTCTCTCGCATGTTCACAGCAGTTTTTCGCCCACGGGAGACAAGTCAAGTCAAGTCAACAACCGGGCCGCCGCGGCCACACGCGGCTGACGAAAGGCAGCTTTTTAGAGTCCTTGCCTATGCACGTTTCGCGGGTGCGTCGGGAATATCAGGTTGTTTTCGTGTGTTCGTGCGCATGATCGGAAGGTCTGCTTGCTTCCCGAAGGGCCCAGCTGTTCTTGCGAGAGCGGCTGCGTGGCTGCCATGCGGAGCTCCGCGAGCGTGGTGGTGCTGGTGCAGACGCGCATGCGCGTCGCCTCGCTCAATCTACATGAGCATCAAACGCAACGCCCTGGCTCTGCTGCTCTCAACGGCAAGGCAGCGCCGCCGTTCCTGCCGCCGCTAGATCCATCCTCCAGCAAGGCTACCGGTGGAGGAGGAAGTAGCAGCAAGCTGGACGCGGCCAAGGGTGTTATAGAGCTGACCGCCGCTGAACGCGACAACCTCGCTCGCGAGAAGCTCGATCGCGTCCGGGCGTTCATAGAAGAGCGCGACCGGATGAGACCCATCCTGCCGGCCTATACGGCTGCATTTCGATCGTCGCTCGATGTCAACCCGTCTCCCGTCGCCGACTTTGTGCCGCGGCGGACACGACTCGGCGCCGTCACCAAACCCCTTCGACGATTGTCACAAGACAGCATCAGCAGCAGCAACGGAGTTGGCGAGAGCGTTAGGCAAGACCACGACGAGTGGTTATGTGCAAGGATCCCGAGCAAGGATCCAGTGCTTCTAAAAGCCCCTCCAGGTCTCTTCCCACCCCTCGAGAGCAGTGCCAGTGGACAGCCCACTAAGGGAAAGAAGAGGCGCAAGACGAAGCACGCGATGAAGAGTGGCATTGAGCTCTTGCGAGGCAGACCGAGACCGAGGAGGACTGAGGTGACCGTGGAGACCGATGAGACCGCGGAGGATCGAGATCGAGACCGAGACCGAGGCTTCAGCAATCGCATCCTAGATGATCAGCTCGTGCCTGCGGCGGAGGAATTTTTGCAGGGCCTTGAGGGAGCGCCCGACGACGAACGGATGAAGCAGGGCTTCGACAAGGCGCTGCAGAAAATGAAGATGAGCACGAAGGCGGACGCTGTGTCAGGGCTGCCTTTTGGCGGCGGCTCAACTGGAGCCGTCAAGGTGATCAAAGGCGGCTCCCCGCCGGGTCGCATGCGCGCTCCCGGTGCCACTGCTATGGCATACGACTCGGCTACCCTCACTTGGGAGCCTATGGGCAACACACTCGGATACGAGCTCGAGATTACCATGGTGAACGCACTCGAGGCTCATGCACCTGAGTGGAGGAAAGTGTACCGGGGCCCGAAGCTGCAGCACGAGTTAACCAAGCTCGGGCGGCAGCTAACCGGCGTCCGCGCACGCGTCCGCGCCTACAATGGACACGGCAAGGGCGAGTGGAGCCCGAGGTCCGAGCTGCTGCGTTTGCCGCCCATCCCGCCGCCGAATCGGGAAGAGATTCAGGAAATCCCCAGCTCGTGGCTAACCATCGACCTTGCCGGCGTCCCCGACCTCTCAGCAAAGGGCGGCGACGCTGCGCTCCTCGAATTGGTCAAGGCTGATCTGGTGAAGGTCCTACACGCCAACCGCAAAGTGATCAAAGTTGCATTTTGCTATTACGCGCTCGCTGGCGTTGCCAACGTCGACGACGACCCGTCGACAATGTCAATGGTGCAGTTTGGCAATTTCTGCCGTGGTGCCAAGCTCCTCAACAGCCATCTCAACAGCTCCGGGATCGACCGAATCTTTTTGCGAGCCGTGCGCGTGCTGCCAAATGTGGCGGCGGCTGGCGCGGACACTGAGACCGCTGATGCATCTTTAGTGTCGGCGCTCGCGACTGCGGGTGTCAAGGCGACCAAAGAATGGCGCAAAGCAAAGGCGGCCGTGAACGCCGTGAGCCTGCTTACCAAGGGAGCCAACCTGATGGACCAGCCGCAGTTCGTTCAGGCGCTCATCCGGCTAGCGGCCGCTCGCCAACCAGGCGCCGCCGATGGGCTCTCGATCGCCGATAAGCTCTCGCAGATGCTCGGAGACTACGTGGAGCATCACGTTCTGCGCGAGATGCAGCTCATCGAGGATGACTTCAGCCCTCACATGCGCACGCGTGCGATGGGCGCGGTGCTCGAGCGGCATCGGGCCGACCTCGAACGCGTATTCTTCGCGTACGCTGCAGCGGATCAGCAGAGCTCGGCTGCGGCCAAGCGGGCGCTCACCACGATGAACGTGCTCGAATGCAACGAGCTCTGCGAGGACATTGGTATCTTCGACGAAACCTTTATCACCCGAGACTTGCTCAGCGCGTTCGTGATGGTCAACATCGATGATGACCTCTACTATCAGGAGCAGGCTGAGAATACCTCTTCAGAGCTCGTCTTCGATGAATTCGAGGAATTTGTCGCACGCATTTTCAATAAGGCCGTGTGGTCGAAAGCGGAGGGGAAAGAGGTGATTGTGATGGCCAATCTGCTCGATCAGGATGGCGACGGCGACCTTGACGAGGATGACGTTGATGACCTCTTTGACGAGTGCGATGTAGACAAGTCGGGAGCAATATCGATCGAGGAGCTGGCTGCGGTGCTCACCAAGGCGAAGCGCCTTAATGACGGAGCTGCTAAGCTCGTCGCTGAGAAACTGATGGCTTTTGCCGACACGGACAAGTCTGGCACCATCTCGAAGGATGAGCTGCGCGAAGCAGTCATCAAGATGGCATCCGGCAAGGCTGAGTTCGAGGAGCGGGGCCAGGCGCTCGAACGCGCCTTTGACGCTTGGCTCCACAGTATATTTGTTCCAAGGGCGCTCCAAGCGATCAAGAAGAAGAAGCTCGAACCCGCTCCTATGCCCGCTGCGCCAGCACAGGGCAACGTGAAAGATGGCAAGAAAAAGTGAGGCTAGGGCCTAGGGCGATTAGCGAGTCCTCAGTCGCAGTTCTACGGCGGATACGCACGCGCACGGCAAAGGAAGCGCCGCGGCGGGCGAGGTGAGCTTTCTTGCGTGACGTGAGATATCCGCGTCTCCTTAAGGAGACGCGGAGTTGTTAGTTGTAATGGCGTGGGGCAACAGTACCAGCCCACGTATCAAACCGCTCCAAAAACCTCGCCGCATGGTGTGCCGGTGCCGACCCGCACGCGCACGGCAGGCGGAGGGTCGGTGCTGCGCGAGCTCGCAGTCCTGAAGCCACACGCCTCACGCACCCACGCAGGTCATCTTACGCTGAGCTAATCCCTGCGGCGGCCGCCTGCGCGTCCCTCTGACTGGTTGCGCACGGGCGCGTCTCGCGCGCGAAGCCGCGCGTGCCGTTCGGACCCTTGGCGTACCGTGTCACCTGTGAGGGGTCGAGGACGGCCTTGCGGGTCCATTCCTCACGCTCGGGCGGTTTGGGCGCCTCCTTGGTCCTCACGACTCGCATCGCTGTGAGCTCCCCGTTCTTGGGGTTGACGGCGGCCATGAAGGTGACCTCATCGCCCACATTAAGCTCCGCCGTCGACAGGCTGCGCGACGCGATGCCGTCAGTGACGTCGGTCGCATAAAAGATGAGCGTGCTCACCGTGCCCGCGCTCGAGCCAGCCTGTGCCTCAGCAGCCACCGTCGCTGCTTCCGAGGTGGTCGGCACTGCAGCCTCTGTCGACGATGCGGCTCCCTCTGCCGGCTCGTCTGCCGCGGACGCGCCACCCTGGGGCGCGAGTGCGGCTGCGGCCGTCGTCAGAGGCTCGAGAGCGCGTATGATGCCTTTGCTGGCATTGATGATGCGCTCGATGGTGCCAGAGCGCGGCAAGGCCTCGACCGCAACTGCCACGAATGTTCCTTTGGCCTTGCTCCGCGCCAGCGTGAAGCTCACTGCAGTGCCCAGCGCCGGGAGTGCTCCCTTGGGCACCGACACGGCGCGCAGGCCGAAGGGGAGCCGCAGCAGCGCCCCCTCGTAAGGTTCGTCACTCAACAGCTGGCCTCCGCCGTCGGTCAAGGTGCTCACGACGGCGCGCACCCCCTCCTGCAGCGGCGTCTCGAACCTCACCGAGCCGCGAGCGAGCGCGCGCAGCTTCGTGGCGCACTCCTTGCCAGAGCGCGGGTCGACTTTGACGACGAAGTCGAACTCGTCGCCCACCGCCACCGACGCGGCACCCGCGCCGGCGCCGCCCTTGCCGCCGCTGCCCTTACCGCCGCCCTCGCCCTTGGCGGCGATGGCGCCGAAGGCGAAGAACAGCTGCCCCTCGCGCGTCTCGCGCTTCAGGAAGCCGTAGCCCTCCTTGACAGCGAGGGTGACGCCCCGCTCGCGCTCTTCAACGGCAACGGCCACCAAGCGCACCTGTGCACACCGCACATTGCCGGTGGCGACGCTCACCCCGAGACGTACCGCCACACAGTCGTGCACGCCTAGCTCGGTGCGCGCGTCGAGCAGCGCTTCATGCCCGAAGGCGAGCGGCGCGCTCGCCACGGCAGGCACCAATGCAGAAGGCGCCTCCGAGGTGACCACACTGCTGCCCTCAGCGCCCGTCGCCTTGGCATCTGCCGCTTCAGCTGCCGCCGGTGCGACGCTCAACACGACGCTCGTGCGCCCCTTGCCAGGTCGTGCCGCCGCTGCCGCCGCCGCCGACGCCGCCTCATCCACGGACGCCGGCCCCCGCAGCGCGCGCAACGTCGCAAGCGCCATGCCACTGGGGCGTCGTCGTGGGCATGCAGGCTCAGCGGCCTTGGCGCTCGAGATGGCGCTCGTCTTGCCGTCCGCCTCCCCTCCGACCGCGTCGTGTTGGGCAGCGGACGCGTCCTGCGCCGAGATGGCGATCTCATCGAGAGCATCATCCACGCCGACGATCCCCTGGCCCGCGTCAGATGTGAGCGGCGGCGGCGGCAGGCGCTCGGCGTCGCTGGCAGGGGCGAAAGGCTCATCCTCTAGCGTCATGCGCCGCTGCAGCAATAGCAGCCCGCTCTCTGCCTCGGCTGGCACGCCGCCCTTGCCGCCCTTGCCGCCCTTGCCACCCTTGCCGCCGCTTCCTCCGCGTGTCGGTACACGCGTCACCTTGGCTAGCCACCATTCCTCCATAAGCCACTCGAGTATCACCGTCCCTCGCTTGAGTGGGCGCAGCTGCGCCGCCGTCGGGCGAACGGCGCCGCTGCGGCCCTCGTCACGCCCATCACGGCGCCCGTCGCTACGCCCGTACTCCTCCCTATACGACGAGATGCGGTACTCGAACTCGTCGCCAACGCGTGGTCGATCGCGCATGCCGCCGTCGGGCAGGGCGCTGAAGGCAAAGTGCAGCGTGCCGTCGGCGGTGGCGGTCTGTAGCAGGCCCACCCTGCCAGACGCGACACGGGTGGAACAAGGGGAGGGAGGGCGGCGGAGACGCGGTCGGAGGGAGGAGAGAAAGGGCGGGCGACTGTGGGTGGCTTGCAGCGTCAGGGATATCATGCCAAGCAATCCCATGGCATTGAGGGAAGGGAGAGGGAGGAGGAGGAGGAGGGGGAGGGGGAGGGGGAGAGGGAAAGGAGGGGGAGAGGGAGAGGGAGGGGGAGAGGGAAGGGAGGGGGAGAGGGAGAGGGAGAGGGAGAGAGCGCTCAGCGAGTGTGCAAATAGTCGACAAATGACAGGTCAGGCGCCGTGAACGGTACCATCTTCTGCCTTCGGCCAAATCGTTCGTGTTCAACATCAGTGCGCTCGAGAGGGCAAGGAGGGGGTAGGGGAAGGAGGGGGTAGGGGAAGGGAAAGGGAGTGGGCGAAAGGGCAAAAGGGCGGAGGCGAGGCCGGGCGGAGATCAGAGAAAGGTCCGGGTAGGATGTGCCGAGTCATCAACGGACCTCACGGCCGTTACAGAGCGGTCTCCACAACCAAGGCGGATCATCACTTCTCGCCGGGCGGGGGGGCGCCATGGCGAGCGGGGGGGCTCGGGTAGCCAGCTCGGGCAGCCAGTTCACTTAAAGGAGGAAGGGGAGAAGGAGAGGGAGGGCAGGGGGGACAGGGG
>ENA-UOXP01000488-UOXP01000488.1-mixed-culture-metagenome-genome-assembly--contig:-NODE-488-length-30790-cov-36.513649_pt1 | contig 30790 bp, 22 predicted proteins | sample MGYA00238161_ERZ761639 | MGnify/ENA primary metagenome ERZ761639 (study PRJEB28913, sample SAMN08776760) | mixed culture metagenome | isolation source: Freshwater growth medium | place: USA...
AGAGGCCATCAGAGGCCATCAGAGGCCATCAGAGGCCATCAGAGGTCATCAGAGGCCATCAGAGGCCATCAGAGGCCATCAGAGGCCATCCTCCGCGGTGCTATGCGGCCATCCGAGATGGCAACGATTGGCAATCGCGGTCCTCCGTGGCAACGAGTGGCAATCGCGGTCCTCCGTGGCAACGAGTGGCAATCAACCTACCAGCTGGCTGAAGATGTCAAACGAGAGCGGCTGTACCACAAGCTCGGGGGCGAGGACGCCAACGACGCCGATGGTTTTCGGCCCGAGCTGCGAGCCCACCACGAGCCGCTCAGCACAGCGCGTTTGGGCGGCGGCACCGTCCTCGTGGCCATCAGTGCTCGCACTGGGTCGCAGCAGCATGGGAGCGCCCTCTGCGAGCATCAGCGTGCTCTTGAAGGACGCTGCTACCATCGGCGGGGGACGCGGCCGGCGCGCGAGCACTGTTCGCAGAGCGTCGGCGCATCGGCGCACTGTGTGCCATGCGACGCGCTTCTTGTCGGTGGATAGGTCGACGTAGCGAAGGGTTGAGAGCGAGCGGTGCAACATCACAAAGAGGAAATTGCATGCATGTAAGTCCGCAGGCTCCACCGCCGCATGCGCCTCTGTCGGGTCGTCTGAGCGCGAGCGGTGGCTGCACTTGGCCACCAGCTGGAAGGCGAGCTTGAGCACGCGTGCCGCGAGATCGAATGTCATTCGCTGGTGCTCGGCCCATGTGGACGGCGCGACCTGGTCAAACATTTCCCACAGCTCGAGCGGCTCGGGCGGTGGCTCGGGCAGCTGCGAATCGAGGGGCATCTTGTCACTTCCCCACAGTAGCCGATCGACGATCTCGCACGCCTCAGTCATGCGGCGCTCGCACACGGCTGCGTCGTGGACCAAACCGTCCTCGAGCAGCTGAAGCAGCCTCGCGTCGCCATCCTCAATGCAAGCCGCGTGCAGCTCGGACCGAGATCGCAACTTCGATTTGCGCTTCACGAAGGAGGAGGAGGAATCGTCCTGTCCGCCGCGCGCCGAGAGAGAGCCCAACATATTCCTCAGGCCGTGCTCCTCCGCGTGCTCCTTCGACGTCCTTGACGCCCTACTCTTGAACGACGAGTGCTCGTCAGCCGGGGCGACGACCTTGAACTTGAGTCGGTTGGCAACATCCTCCTTGATGCCCAGCCTGTCCTCGAGCTGGCGCGAGCTCGCTGCGTGCACTTCGTCAATCGACATAGGGATCGGATAGTACTCAAACAGGAGGACGCTCACCATCTTGGCCGCGTCGTGGAAGGGCATGTTCACACCGGCCTTGGCAAAGTCGATGAGCCACAGGCGGTCCTTGACGTCGACGAGCACATTGGCCGCATTCAAGTCACCATGCTGGTACAAGCGGAGTGGCTGCCACTCGGCAAGCCACGCGACGTCGTCGCCGCCCGTGCCGGACGAGATTGCCTCGAGCTGATGCAGTAATGAGACGAGCGGCTGGCAATTCACATCCGACCAGACGAGGCTCGGCACGTCGAGCACAAATGAGGCGGCAAACTTGTCGCGCTTGGCCACGCGAGACACATCAATGATGCGTTTCTGCTGCAGCTGCGCCAAAGCTGCCTGGACGTTGCTCGGTGGCTCATACTCCCGAGCACGCTCGTCCCGCACCCAGATGGCCGAGCCGGCGGGCGGCTTGTCAAAGACGATCACCATCGCCTTGGCGGTCGCGCGCAATTGCGTCGCAATCAGCCCGTCGAGCGCGACTGCATTGTAGAGGTCCCGCTGCACGGTCTTCAAGGCGAGATTGGCGAGCGCGCCGCCATGCCCCCACAGGTCATTCAGCACATCCATCGCCTCGCGTTCCCACTTGATCGTCGGTGGGCCCAAGGAAGCCTTGAGGGAAACGTGCGATTGCGCAGCCTCCTCCTCGGGTACTTTTTGGTGCATCTCGCGGATGAGTCGCTTCTTGAATGTGGCGAGCAGCTCGACCTCGAGCTTACCGAAGAATTCGGGCAGCACCCAGCATGCACCTGCCATCTCGAGCACCACTGCGCCGTAACCGATCGACTCGTCGACCACGCTGCGCGAGGGCGTGCCACTTGCGGAGGCCAGAGCGCGCGCTGAAGCCGCGCTGCGCGCCGTGCGCGCCGTGGCTGTCTCGCGCGCCGTGCCCAGCGCCATGTCGCGCCCCTGGCTGTCGACAAACTCAGGACCGCGGATGAGCTTGATGGCCTCGGCGCCCACGAGGTGCGAAATCTCCTCGGTGCGGCGCACCTCTTCGATCATCGAGTCTGCATAGTCGAACTTGGTCACGGTAGGCTCATTAGGACGGCCCTGCATGTCGCGGCTGTCCGTCTGCAGCACGAGCGAGCCGGAGAAGCCGCCGTGCAGCTTGGTCGCGGTCACGTGCGCACGGCCGGGGAAGAGGCGCTCGAGCAGCCTCACGAGGGGTTGTTTCGCATAGTTCGGCTGCGCGAGCACGCCGCGCAGCTCAATGACGGACGAGAAGAAGCGCGGCGGCAGGTATCCATTCTCATCACCCTCGCACAGGATGACGCCATTCGTCGACTCGAAGAAACGGATCCCGTGCTCAAGCGCACTCGAGATGTCCACCCAAATGTACACAGCGCAGTCGTGGCGCATCCCCGAGATGACCGCCTCCTCCCCTAGCAAACCTTTGGCCAGGTGGATGTGGTGCCGTTCCATCTTATGCAGCCCCTGCGCGAGGATCTGCCGGAGCGCCGTGATGGTTGTGCCGTGCACCGCAAATGGGACGCTCGCCTCTTTTGTTTCGCTGTCAAACGTGATCAGTGTGCCAATCTGCTCGCCGACCTGCTTCATCGAATGGCCCTGCGCCGCCCGGATCTGGTACACTCCACCAGCCGTCGGCTGCTCACGCAACTCAAAGCGCTGCTTGTCATTGAGCCCCACCATCGCGTGCACGTGCTCCTCGGTCCACGTGCACGGCTCGCGCGGCGGTTCCGATTCGAGTGCCAGCTCGGCCTCGCGACGGTTGACATGCGCGATCGCATCAGTGAGTAGGACCCATCCGTCCGTGTCAATCGGCACGTCATATTCTTTGGCCTTGTGGCGGAGCAGCTTGCTCATCAGCTTGGAGAGCTGCACGTCATGCACCTCGCCGTACTTGCCTTTTATAATCAGCTCCGTCCCAGGCGCCGCCACGTCGTCGGCCGGCGGCGGTCGCAGCTGTGCGTCCGAGGCTGTGTCGGCGGCGAGGTGGGCTGCGGCTATGTCGATAGCTGGGAGCTGCTGCCTGGCGCTGACGTGACCCTTGGCGGCGTGGGAGGTGGCGGCGGCGGCGGCGGCGGCGGCGCCACCCTTCGGGCCGCGAGGCGAGGGAGCTCGCTTCCCGCGAGGCGAGGCTGCACGCTTGTCCCAAGATTCAACCCGAGATTCATCCCGAGATTCATCCCGAGGCGTGGCAGCTCGCTTCCCGCGAGGCGAGGCAACACGCTCGTGCGGCGCTGCGCTGCTGCTACCGTTGCTGCTACTGCTGCTGCCAATGTTGCTGCTGCTGCTGCTGCTGCTGCTGCTGCTGCTGCTGCTGGCTGCAATCGGAGCCGCCACGCATTTGATCAACGGCCATGCGGCCTTGAGCTCGGGAGAGCGCGTGTCGAAAGCGCCCTCGCCGTACGATACAAAGGGCCAGTGCTCTGACCAGCCCTCCGAATACGAGACAAAGCCAATCGATTCCTCGCAGTCCGGGAGCGGGACTGGCTTGAGCGCCGCTCCTGGCAGACTGGGTGCCAATGCGGCTGCGTCCGCTGGTCGCAACCCAGCCTTAGCTAACAAGTGACGTGCCACCACAACGATCGCTCGCTCAGAGGTGTTTCGCTTGGCCATGGTCAGCGCACGCTTGATGGCTAGCTCGAGCTCGGCCAACTCCGTTGCGGAGGCTGCAGGCTGGCTCGAGGAGATTACTGCTGCAGTGCCAGCGGGGCGCTTACCACCGTGCCAATCGAGCAAGAACTGGCCGAGGAAATGCAAGCGTTCGGCAGAGCTGCGAGGACTGCGAACCGCCAGGGCTGCGTTCAGCGCCAGCTGCACCTCGCGCCGCTGCTCCAGCCAGCTCATCGAAGTGACGGGGACGCAGGGCACTTGGTGCAATTTGGAGCCCTGCATGGGTGGGGAGCCAAGAAAAAACTTGACGAGTTTGGGGAGTTTGAGCTCACAGCGAGATTTATCTTCCTCATGCCTCTTACCTCATGCTTCTTGAGCTCCCAAATGCGCGTGCAGATTAGTTAAACTTTAAGTTCAAGTCAGATAAGACCTCTCGGCAGACGCCGGCCCGTGGAGATGCTCGCGGAAGGCGCAGATTAGTTCAACTTTAAGTTCAAATTCATGACACGACATCATGACACGACACTGGAGAGGGGGTCGGGAGCGGGGGGATGTCGAGATGTCATGAGATGTCGTTCTCACGAATCAGATTCCGTTGGCCCGTGACCATGGCGATGGCCCCTGCCCGCACGAATGTATGGATGTGGGCCCGCTCCAAAGAAGCAAAGATGACTGGTATGCCATGCCTCGTTCCTGGAAAATCCCCACCTCGCAAGTCCCTCTCCTCGAGACGCGCGTGGTGCTCAATGGTGCACGTCGCTTGCTTGACGAGTACGGCGATGCCGTTGGTAAAAGAGTCACCGCTTTGTCGCTGCTCGCGCTGGCTTCCACCCTCGCCAACCATCCATCAAACCACGTAGCCAATCTTTTTTGCCATGGCGCGCAGTCCATAGGTCTCAGCTGTGAACGCCTCCTGCGATCCCATCACCTCGAGCAGAAAACAGACGTCAACGTCTTCCTCTTGCAAACGCCGACTGACCCATAGCGCCTTCGCCCGAGACGCCTCACGAGCCGGGCATGCATCGGCATGGAACTCCCGCGCATTCAAGAGCGAGCTCAAGAAGCAGATCAAGGTGAACGCCGATGCGCTCTTGGAGCACGATACCAAGATCACGGTGTACACGGCTCGTATGCAGGAGCTCATGGACAAGCAGGCCACGGTGATCACGGACATGCAGAAGCAGATGGGCGACAGTGAGGCGGCGCACGTCAAGGCGCTGTCAATGTCGATCAACTATCGGTCTAAGGTCTGCACGTGCTGTTGCACCAGTTATGCACCAGTGTGGCTTCGTCCCGCTGCCTGCCGGCAGTAGCGACTGCAGACGATGGCTTCACACCGACTCGGACCCAACCACCCAAGTACTTCCAGCCACACATCACCCCATCAACCCAACACAGGCGGCACGGGGGCGGCACCTGGTGATGAGCCATCAGGTTCGGAGTCTTCTATGATGCACGACGCGCGTGCCCTCTCTCTCGCCACCTCGCCGCGGCCACCTACGACGCTCGTGCCCCAGGGCCTTGACGATGCCATAGCGACACTGCTGGCCGCGAGCGGAGCTGATGGCCCAGCTCATGAACCCATCGTCGTGGCGCTGCACGTGCTGTTGCACCAGTTATGCACAAGTGTGGCTTCGTCCCGCTGCCTGCCGGCCGTAGCAACACTGCAGCACGCGGCAAGCCCAGCAGTGCGGCGCCACTGCCCACATGGCGCGTCATGCGCCCGCTCTCTATACTGCTTGATCGGTTATGTTATTGATTGGTATGCTCATGCACGCGTGGCCGGCGCTTCGACGGAGCTCAGAGGCTAGACGGAGGTGGACGATGGCTTCATACCAACTCGACCCAAGTTCAAGCCACACATCACCCCATCAACCCAACACAGGCGGCTGGTGGTGAGCCGATGGCAGTTGAAGACCATGTTCCCGATTGTCGGGTCTCACCTTGTGCCGTTACTTCTTGGGGCTTCTTTCAAGGGGCTTCTTTGGGGCAGGTGGCGGCCCCCGCCCTCGGACGCCCTCGCCATCTCCGTGGCGTTGCTCCATTAGCTCCATGGGATCGGGTTCGGAGCCGCGATAAGGCTGTCATGTTCGAGGCCGCTGAGCTGAACGGCTGCCTCCACACACTCGCGGAAGAAATGCAGCCCAGCATCATCTCCCGCACCTTTCCCCGAAAAATTGTTCCCCCCCCCCTTTCCCCCAAACTAAAGATTTCGTTACGGATTTTGCATGTTGTCGTCGCGCGTGCTGATTCTGAATACAGAAATGACAAAGTTCGAAATGGAGGGAGTGTGGGCATGCACGCCGCCTGCATGCCAACCCGCGGGGGCCCGTCACCGGCGCCGGCGCCGGTGACGTCCTTGGCCTCCCCGCCCTATCGCATGCAGCGCGAGCTCGTCGCATGCAGCTGCAGGAGGCGCTCCTGGCTCGCGAGGCGGCCGAGGCGGTTCAGGACACGGTGTGCACAGGACACGCCTAGGCCGCCGCCGGAAGCCAAGCTCGAGGCGCTTTACCGCGAGCGGCAGCAGCAACACGCGCGGGAGCGGCCACCGTTGCCGGCGCCTCCGATGGGCGTGCCAGCCAGGGAACCCACGCGTCCCAGCAGCCTTATTGATGCCGAGGACCAGCGCTTATCTTTGCAGGGTGGGGCGACTCGCCATGGTCGGGCTTCGGCTCGCTATGGGAATACCACGGCGATTACCTCGGCGATATGGACGAGGAGGAGCGACGGCTAGACGAGGAGGAGCAACGCAGGCGAGGTGGTATAAGCGAGGAGCCGAGGACGAGGATGCGCGCACCGAGAGCGACGGCAGCGAGCTGGGAAGGGAGCCATTCACCAAAGATGAGATGCTCTCCGAGCTCAACGAGATGCGAGACGCCTTCGGGGCGGACGTAGCCGGGTACGATGGGGCCGCGGCGCTGTCGCCGCCGCGCCCGCCACCGCCCAGGCAGCACAAGCTGAGCGACTTGTCGGTTCGCGAGCTCAATGAGTGCTGATCGCGGCGCTCGGCGCGTCGGCGGTGCGGTGGATGTGGCGAGAGTGGCCGAGAGTGGCGGTGGAGAAGGCCGAATTGCTCGAGCTTGCCAGCGCGGCGCTCGACAAAGACGACTCAACGAACCCCAAATCTATCCCACTGGAGGCCCACGACCCTCCTCAGCACCGTATCTCCTGGGTGCCCTACCATTGATAGCGCGTATTCCGAGTCGTTAAAGTATACAGTTTTCAAAGCCATCTCACAGCCAATGGTTTATTTTGACACCCAAGACACAGGACCGGCGTGCACACGGATCATAAAATTCCTCTCTCGCTATATGTTACTTCGTTTTATTGATCCCCCGGGATAACGCTTTTAACGGTAAGTCCTAAGTCGGTAAGTAGACATAAAACGCGATTATATTAACGGTTAGCCCGGGTTATCGAATGGATTGGATCGATAATATAACGAGCGATATCTTTATTTTACATTTTAACTCCGATGGACCGTTTCCCGCACTTTCAGTGTCAGACTCACCAGTGTGACACGATGACTCTCAATCTTCGGCTCCTCGGGGCGGGGCTCGCCGGGGTCGGGTCGCGCCCCAGGGTTCTCGGCGGGTGGGGTACTTGACAAGGGTACTTGACCCATCTTGACATCTTCGGTCAGCATGTCGGTCATCGCAGGCAGTCCAAGGCCGATCTCCATTTCGAGCGTTGGCCAGCCAACGAAACTTGCCAACTTTAGAAAGAAGACCCGCAATGGGGTCCATGTGGACAGGTCCAGTCTCGTGCTTGAATAAACCGTGAGCGAGTGAGGACCGCCAATTTCAGCGGCATTTTGAAAAAATCCTCGCAGATGAGCGGAGATAGTGTAAAGTGCCGGGAGGTGATCCAAGTTCTCCTGACGGATCACCGACCTCGCGACACGAAAAGGCCACACACCGAGATTTCATTCACACCTCTTGGACGCGCAACACAATGTCCCTCTTTGGCGACATCGCACATGCGGCGCTCTCTGCGACCATAGGACCGCAGAAGTCGACGGGCGCGCGCTTGCTTGAGCGCCTGGACAACTCGACGCAGCTGGAGGATAAGCGTGAGGCGATCGCTGAGTTCCGTGACCTCTCCGCGAGCGAGCCGCTCCGGCTGGTGGACCGTGGCGGCTATTCGGTGCTCGTGAAGCTGCTGCGCGAGGAGGACACTGAGGTGATGCGCGACACGCTCGAGACATTCGCTAACCTCTTCGACAGCGAGCTGCCAAAGGGGCGCGAGGACGACGCCGCCGAGGTCAAGGCGATGCACAACGTGTCCGTGTTCCTCACGCGCGACGGCAGTGTCTCCGACCTGATGCTCGGCGCCGAAAACGAGGACGTGTACGCACGCTACCACGCCGTGCAGGCCCTCATGCGACTGCTTGGCCTTGCGCGCCGCCAGACGCAGGAGGCGATCCTAAACGAGCCAACGTGCGTCGGCCGGCTGATGGGTCTCGTCGAGGACAGGTGCGCCTCCGAGTGCCTCTGAGGGCCTCTGAATGCCTCTGAGTGCCTCTGAGTGCGACTGAGTGCCTCGGATGGCTCTGATCTGGATCTGTTCGTGGACAGTCGCGAGATCGTGCGCAACGAGGTGTTGCTGCTGCTTGCGCGGCTGGGCGAGGGACACGCCGGCGTGCAGAATCTGCTCGGCTTCCAAGGCGCCTTTGACAAGCTGCTCGACATCATCGAAGCCGAGAGCGCTCAAGAGGACGCGGCGGCCGGCGCAGCGGCGGGCAGCGGCGGCGGCGGCGGCGGCGGCGCCCAGAGCAGCGGCAGCGGGCGCGGTGGCGTCGTAGTGCACGACTGCCTGCGCATCCTGAGCTCGTTGTTGCAGCGCAACGCCTCCTGCTGCCGATTCTTCCGGGACGCCGGCGCCATCGCGCGCCTGCCTGGCTTGCTCGCGCTGCCGCCACAGCGCCATTCCAAGGGAGATGCGATCTCCGTCCAGCTCGCGTGCGAGCTCACCTCCCATCTGCTCTCTGTCGGGCTGAGCGATGCGGCCGATGCTGCCCGCGCGGCGGCGGCGGGCGCCACCTCTGCCGTGTTGGGCGCCTCCTCCGCCGCCACCAGCGGTCGCGGCGCCGACGCGGGCGCTGCCGGTGCGCCCAATACGGCGCTCGAGCCGGCGCCCAAGCCGGCGCCTGACATTGCGATCACGCAAGATGCGCTGCTCAAGCTACGGCTCGTGCCACTGCTGGTCAGCCTGATCTGCGACGCCGCCTCGCTCACGTACCCCGCGCTCGTGGTGCAAGCGATGCGCACACTCGCCGACCTCGTCCACGCGTGCCCTGCCGGTGTGAATGAGCCTATGAATGAGCCTATTCGGTCCCCTGCCCAGCATGCATGTGCTCACCACGGCGCCCTCGCGCTTCGCCTCCAGGTGCGGACGAGCTGCTTGCCGCGCGTGTGAGCCGCCGAGAAGGAGATCGAACGTTCACAGAGCCCGCGCTCACACGCATCCTTCACACCGGGCTGCGCACCACGTCGACTGCTCTGCGCAACTGCACACGCCATCTCTTCTTCGCAACGCTTCACGGCCACCCTGCCGCACAGCTCGCGGCAGCGGCCTCGCTCTCGCACACGGCCACTTCCGCCGCCGCCGCTGCCGCTCCTTCCGCCGCCGCCGCCGCGCCCAGCGCCGCTGCGCCTCGGCCGGCGGTTACTGGCGCCCACCACGACGCCCCCGGTGCGTTCCCCGGGGCATCCCCCGGTGCGTCCTTCGGCGCGGAGCGCTCGTTTGCGAGCATCGCCCTGGCGGCCCTTGGAGCTGCGGCAGAGGGCCGCGGGGGCGCCATGGTGGGCGCCGACGACGATGCTCGTGCTGCTGCGGGCTGGCTGGCGAGCGGCGTGCTGTGCGCACTGATGCACAGGAACCCCGACTTGCGCCGCATGCTGCTCCGGCTGCCCGCGAGCGCGCTCGACGCGCCGCTGACGAGCGCCGCCGCTGCCGCCGCCGCCGCCGCCCCGTCGGCCGCTGCCGTTTCCGAGCCTGCCTCCGAGCGGGGCGCAGTCGTGGGCACCTCCGAGCGGGGCGCCGTCGTGGGCACCTCCGAGCGGGGCGCCGTCGTGGGCACCACCGAGGGGGGCGCCGTCGTGGGCACTACCGAGCGGAGCTCTGGCGGATTGTTCCGATGGCTCGTGGCGATGACGCTGCGTCCCGCCGACCACGCGGCGACGACGACGGCGACGTCGACGAAGACCCCCTCGCCTCTCATCCGCCTCTCGTTACTTCAGACGCTCATGGCGTGGCTGCGAGGCTCAGCGGAGGCAGTCGCACAGCTGCTCGCGCCCACGACGGCGCTACCCGCGCTGCTCGAGGCGCTCGAGGCGGCGCTCGCCGAGCCCGCGGAAGACGTGCACGTGCGAGGCCATCTGGGCGCGCTGCTCGGGCTGCTGCTCGCGACAGCGCCCACCGCCTCGTTCGAGCGTCCTGTGCTCGTACGGATGGTGCGGCGCCGTCTCGGGCTCGACCGGTACGAGGCGGCCTGGGAAGGCATGAGAGCACACGGCGCCTATGAAGCCGCTCTGGACGGGCGTGAGGAATGGTGGGCTTCGGATGAGGAGACGGACGTGCTCATGCATCGCGCCGCCTCAACCCACCAGGCCCTCCTCTATGCGGACGGCCTCGCCGCCATCCTCGAGCGCACCTACGACGCCGCGCGTGTCGTCGTCTTCGAAGCTTACGCAGAGCCGACCGAGGGCGGGAATGGCGGCACCGCGACGGCGCCCGCGACGACGCGTGCGTCGCTCGCACCATCGCTCGCACTTCGCCTGGCGGCCGCTCGCGACGGCAGCTCCACGTCGGGCGACGCCGACGCTCCGCCCGACGCTCTACCCGACGCTGCCGCCGCTGCCGCCGCTGCCGCCAAGGACGATCCGGACACTCTCGCTCTCGAGTCGTTCAAGGCGCTGGTGGTGGTGCAGGATGAGACGAACCGAACCATCACGCGCGATCTCATCGGGACCGCGGCGGCGTCGGCCAGCGGCTCGCGCGTGGGCGGCGTGCCACCGGGCCCGCGACTGCTCGACCTGTGCCCGGAGCTCAAGTTCGCTATTCTCGTGCACGTGGCGGACTTTCGGCACCTGGTGCAGGCAAGTGGCACGTGCGCCGAGCTGCGCCGCCTCGCTCTCGACGACCTCCTCTGGCACCGGCTCTACGAGGCGCGCTTTGGCGATCCACCACCCTGGGCGCGCGACGCGCACGCAGCCGCCGGCTCCGCTGCCGCTGCCGCGCCCACCGCTGCAAGCGCCGCTGCTGCTTTTCGCCGCCGCCACCAGGAGGAATTGCGCGCTGCACGGGAGGCAGAGCGCTCGCGACGTGCAGCACGCGAGGCTGCGGCAGCAGCACGCTTCCCGCCTGGCGGCATGCCGATGGGGCCATGGCCAGGCGGCGGTGACGGCATGTTCCACGGTGGAATGCCATACGGCGGTGGCATGGTCCCTGGCATCCTCGGTGGCGACTTTGATCGCATCCCGGGCGGAGGGCTGCCACCGCCCTTCGGTCCGAACCCCTTTGGCGGCCGCGGCGGGCCATACGGCGGTGGCGGTCTGCCATTTGGCGGTGGCGGTCTGCCATTTGGCGGTGGCGGTCTGCCCGCCGGCCCCGGAGGATTCCTTCCTCCGGGCGCCGTGCCGCCCGGCGCGCGGCACGATCTGATCTCGCCCCTCCTCGATCCAGATGGCATGATTGGCATGGGCGGCGGTCTGGGTGGTGGTATGGGCGGCAGAGGGCGTGGGCGCGGGCGAGGCGGCGGGCGGGGTGGCTTCTTCCCAACCATGCCGGGAGGCGGCGGCGGCTTCGATGGGTGGGACCCAGCGGGTGGCATGCTTTGATCGTCGTCTCGTCGTGGCAATGGTTGTGATCTAGGGAACACTTCCCGATACGTCGCCAGCCTGGTGGCTGGGGCGCACATACCTCGGTACATACTCGGTTGGTGCGCATCGATCATAATGCGCGAAGCGGGCACGGCTGATACTCGTCGAATCGAAGAGTGTCTGTTCGGTGCCAGTGTGTCTCCAATGGCTGGGGTCGGTGTTCCCGCGGCGGTTGAGGCGGAAGGCGCAAAAGCGTGGCCTGGCGTGGTACAGTGTGCCGTGCGTGACGTGTTGTCCGATGTATGCCGATGGCGATGCGGACGCACTGTGGCGGGGGATTCCGGTTGCGGTTCACTGCCGGGGGGCGGGATCGCGGATGCCGGATCGGGTGTTTTGGCAAGTGCCCCGCCCACAGTGCACCGCGCGCCGACAGTTCTATCAGACAGAGAGACAGTCCCGCCGGTCCCCGCGGCACGCGACCGGGTGCGGGTCGTGTGGAGCTGTGTACGCGTCGGGAGATAGCTTGGCGAGTGGGCCGTGCCCGCCGGTGCGCGGTGGGCCTCTCGTCCCCTGTCCCGGTGTCCCGTGCCGCACCGAACGCGCCGAACCGCCGATACCCGATTCCGCCTAATTCCGCCGAGCCGGGAGTTTAAGCTTAAAGCGAGATTTATCTTCCACAAGCTTCTAAATGCGCGTGCAGATAAGTTCGAGTTCAAGTTCAAGTCAGATTTGACCTCTCGGCAGACGCCGGCCCGTGGAGATGCTGAGATGCTCGCGGAAGGCGCAAGCGGTGTCACGACATCATGACACACGACTGTAGAGGGGGTCGGGAGCGGGGGGATGTCGAGATGTCATGAGATGTCGTTCTCACGAATCAGATTCCGTTGGCCCGTGACCATGGCGATGGCCCCTGCCCGCACGAATGTATGGATGTGGGCCCGCTCCAAAGATGACTGATATGCCTTCCCTCGTTCCCTGTTCCTTGATCAGGAGCGCAGGTCCTCCCGCACGTCGCGCTGGCAAGCGGGGCAAGTTGGCTTGTCCTTGAGCCATTGGCTCACGCACTTCTTGTGGAAGCCGTGCGCGCAAGGAAGCATGTGCATCTCATCCCCTTCGTCGTACTCACACAGGCAGATGACGCAAGAGGCCTCCCCCTTGCTGGCCAGGGCGTCGCGCTCGCCGAGGTAGCGGCGCGAGGCGAGGGCGCTCATCTGGGCGCGACTCAGGCCTTGAGAGACCGCATTCGCGTCGAGCGCGAGCAGCTCCTCGTACGTCGCGTCCTCACGAGGAGCTCCTCCCACGACGCCCATTGCTTCGAACGCGCCGCCGCCGCCGAGAGGGAAGCCGCCGAATGGGAAGCCGCCGAATGGGAAGCCGCCGAATGGGAAGCCGCCGCCGCCGCCGCCGCCGAAGCCGCCGACGCCGCCGAACCCGGCACCGATGTCCCTGTGCCTCAACAGATCAGCTACGTAGCAGCTCTGACACCACTCGTAACCGCGGTTGGGCGGCGACGCGCTGCACCTCGTGCACAGCGAGCGGGATGCCGAAGCGGCGCGTCGGCGGGCAGCGGGCGGCGCCTCATGAGCGGAACGAGCGACGCGGCGGCGGGCGGCTGGCTGTTCAGCGGCCGCCGCACCGGGTGCTGAGCTGGACACTTCCCGGCGGCTTCTTTCAAGCACCTCCTCCAGCATCAGGCGTTCGAACTCGTCAGTGCCGGAGTCGTGCGGGAAGATGGGAGGCGGTGGCGGTGCCAAGCTGTCGGCACTGCCGGATGGAGCTGATAGGCAAATGTTGACGTGGAGTTGCAGAGCTCGGTGGTCGCGAAACGGCGCGTGCCTGCAACTCGCGCCGTGAAGAGGGCACTGTAAGTGTTCTTCCTCGGCGTCGCCGGCAGTCAGGTCAAAGTCCCGGTCAGCTGCCGTCGGCGGCCTCGGTGGAGGGGAGTCGGCAGTGAGATCCATCGCACCCGTAGCACGCGGCTGCCCTGGCGGCGAGACAGTTAAGTCGACTCGCGCGCGCTTCTCGGCGGCTGCAGCCGCTCGAGAGCGCGGCTCTGCCGCGGCGCCCAATGCAGCTTCCGCCGACGCCTCTGCCTGCTGAAGCAGTGCAGCGACCGCAGAGTGCCCCTTATCGTGCGCAACTTGCGCGGGCGTCTTGCTCTTTGGGTTGCATACGCTCGCCGGCGCACCTGCAGCCAGCAACATCTGAACGATTCGCATGTGGCCCTTGCTGGCTGCCGCATGCAGCAGGCTCCAGCCAGAGAACATGCCGGTGGTCTGGCACGCGGCGGCGTCGATGGAGCGTGACTGCAGCATCGAGGCGAGCTCCGCCTCGGCGCCATTCTGGCAGAGCTGGAAAGCGCGGCTAATGTCTGACATCTTACTGTCAACTAACCTCAGAGCCCGTACGAAGCGGCGTGCCGCGGCATCGCGAAGTGGCGCGAGAGAGTCGCGAGAGCTGCGACAAGTCACAAATGAAACGCAGAGACACGAGGACCCCTCCCCCGCCCTCCACCTCACCCGTGTTATCTACTTTTTGGGCAGATTTCTTCGCAAAAATGTGGAGACGAGCTCTCGTGCGCACCGCTTTCTCCGCACCCGCCACGCGCTGGTCTTCGTCCGTGCCGGCGGCGGCTGCGACGCCGTCGCAGCCGGTCACCCTCTACCAGCTGCCCGCCTTCTCCTCGCGCAAGGAGCGCATCCGCAAGTTCGGGCTCATCTCCTTGAGCGCCGACTTTACGAAGCAGCAGCTGCGCCGGTCCAAGGGTGAGGTGGGCGGGCTCTCCGACTCGTTCCGTGTGCAGACTTACACGGTGCCGCTCGACAAGCCCGCTGAGTTTGCGTTGCCGCGCGTCTACGGCTACGGCCGCTCACGAAGCAAGTGGCTCGCAGCAGAGGTGGGCGTCTTTGGTAACTGCAAGCTGATGCGCATGCGCGAGTCGCAGCGCGCGTACATCCGCCGCGCGCTCGGCGCGGCGTGCATTGCGTACGACGATCCGTCCAAGGCCGCCGGCGCCGCCCTCCGCAAGGAGGTGGGGCTCAACATCCAGCGGCTCAAGGACATTCGTTGCTACCGCGGTATTCGCCACGAGCTGCGGCTGCCCTCGCGCGGCCAGCGCACGCGCACGAACGCGAAGACGCGCAGGAAGATGGGCCCGCTCAATTAGCCATGCGGCAGGAGTGAGTGGAGAGAAGAGAGGTATTAGTGCTGTGACATTGCAACGGGGATGCTCCAAGGACCTAGCTCGCGCCGTGTCTCGGCGGCGGCGCAGGCTTCAGTTCGGTTCAAACCTTGCTGCCCGACGTCGTTCTCAGGTCTACGACACAGACGACCACAGAATTCGCGACGAGCCCAGGCTGCGGGAGGCGACTATGGGGGACTTCCCCCGGGCCCACCCGGGTGTGGGGCGCGGGGGCGGCCCTGTCCTCAGTAATTGCGTGGAGGACCGAGCAGCGCGGAGCCCCCCCCGACGGAGTGTGGTGAGCGCGAGTGTTTTCCCGCGAAACTTCGAAAAAGCGCCCTGTTGAGCTTTCAGGAGCATCTTCGGGCCAGGACATTCAGGAATTCCCTCGCATGCACGTGCCTATTGTGTTGCTCCACGTCGCCAGGCTTCCGTGGCATCGGCCATCACCAGTCGCACAGCCGCTGCCTCCGCCCGGACCCAACTACATTGTGCTGCCCTTCACCTTCGAGACGCTCTTGGCCGTGCTGGTATGCTGGGTGCTTCCGGTCGTGATCTGGACGTTCACACAGGCTCACAATCCAGCGGATGCGTCGGCGGATGGCAAGCGGACCGCGACGACTGGCACGGGCCAAGCGGTCGTCATGGACATCGAGCGCCGCAAGGCGGCAGTGTCGGCAGACCCAATCGAGAAGAAGGGTGCCGACCGGAAGCTGCAGTTGCTCATGTGGGTCTACTTCCTCGTGCCGTACGTGTGGGCGTGGAACACGCAGGAGAACCCGACGGTGCGTGAACAGGTGAGCACGTGGATGGCGCAGTCATGGGCGCAGCTCGCCGACGGCCAGGTCACGCTGCATTTTCAGCTGGCGTTCCTCGCGCTCCTGAGCGAGCGTCTATGCTACACGTGGGTGCACACCTTCTCCCAATCATTCGTGCGCTTCCACAAGACGAAGTTCGGCCAGATGCTGGGCAAGGAGCCGCTGGACGCCGTACTCAACCTGTTCTACGTCAATAAGACTTTCCAGCTCGGCACCTTTCTGACGTCCGCGCGCTCCGCCGCCGCTGCCGCCCCCGCCTGCGAGCGTGCGATCGCAAGCTCCGTTGCGCGCGCCTCTGCTGTGGCATCGCGCGGCGCCTGCCAGAGCGAGCTTGCTTTCCGTGCCCCGCTCGCCTCCAGCCTCGTCTCACTCTCCGCCTGTCCCTCTCTCTCTCTCTCTCTCTCTCTCTCCCTTGGCAGCTTCTATTGGTACGTGGCCAACTGGAGCAGTCCCTTCTCGGCTGGCTTCTTCGCGCGCCTGGCCGAATGCTCACGATTCCAATGGGTGAGCCTGGTGCACGGGATGCTCCTCGGCCAGGGCCTCAACATCGCCATCTACCGCGCCATCGGCAAGGCGGGCGTCTACTACGGCTACCGGCTGGGCGTGCCCGTGCCCTGGGTGACAGGCTTCCCCTTCTCCGTCTTCCCACACCCTCAGTACTTTGGCGTGTGCGTGTGCGTCATGGGCGTCAACACCTTCTGTGCGACTGCGCTGCACGCAAAGGCGGGCTGGTTCAACCTGACGATGCTGCAGGTGCTGCTCTACATCTACATGGCGCTCGTCGAGGACTACATGTGAGCGGCGCCGGCCACCGGCGCCGGCATTATATAAGAGCTCTATAAATAGCTCTCGCGTCCAGTCCGATGCATCAGTCATTGCTTCTCGCTTCGTTCTGGTCTCATTGTCTTCGTCTCGAGACCGGGTACTCGGTAACGGTATACGGTAAATTTGACACTCAGGGTAAAATTGAAATAATTACGATAAAATTTTCACAGCCCGGCACTGCTCCGCGCGCCGCGACCACCCGCGTGCGCCCGGCCGTTCGCGGGATACGAGACTTATTAAAACATAAAAGTGTGACTTATGAGGAGTTCCATGTTGTTGCACCTGGCTGTGTCCGCAACAGTACAATATAAAGCTTGAACTCCACGACACTGTCTGTTACCAAGCGACCAATTCCGGATGCGACGCATACCGCCAGCGCTGCAGCGCCGCGTTATTCGCGCAGTTACCCGCCACAGCCGCCTGGTATAAGGCAAGTTCGCGCCCCGCTTCCCATAGCGGTGTCTTGTGATAGATGACGACCCGGCGATCCGGATCACTGCATCGGCTCTGCTTGTCGTTATGGCAAGGATGTAGCGCGTGCAGAGCCGTGCCCGGGCCATTGAGCCGATGTGCATAGAAGATGTGCTGCAAGAAGATCTGGTCATCCACACCGTAAGAGCGATCAGCCGTGTAGGGAAAGTCACCCTCTTGCCAGATTCTCCACAGCTGCTGGAAGACGTTCGCATCGGGCTTCAAGACCATCACACCGGAGTTCAGGTAACGTGATTTGGCGTGCATGCGAGCCGCGAAGGCGGGCGTCTTTTCGAGCACGTGTTCCACCACATCGCCAATCGCCAACGTATCCGCGTCGTGCCAAAGAATCTTGTCGTACTCGGTCAGGTTGAATGCCCACAACTTGTACCAGCTGTTGGGCAGGGATGAGAAGAACCCGCGTCCCAGCGCAGCAGCTTGCCCAACGGTCGTGCCTGCCAGCAGCGCGGGTGTGGAGGCAGCCGCCGCAGAATCGGTGACATTGTTGAAGTAAGCTGGAAATCGGACGGCACTCATATCGATGACGCGCACGCCAAGCCGCGTGAGCATGTCGATGATGTGCTGTGGCGTATCTTCGTCGACGAGCGTGACGTGGTCCACGCTCTGGCTCCTGTTTGGTCCTCTCGTGACATTCATCATGGAGCAAGCACTAACGAGGCACATGACCGTTCTGTTGGTGCACCAGCCGTCTGCTACCGGCAGTTCATTCCCGAGCTCGCCTCTCAACCAGGCGGCGCGCAAGGCGAGTGGGGCTAGGCTGTGTAGTGCTGCCCGTGGTAACTGATTGACGCCGGTGCTCTTGCGCGTTGGGCATCGGGCCTTGCCTTCTGGCAACTCCAGATGCGGCGTCTTCCCTGCTGCGAGAGCGGCGGCACCCACAGCCGAGCTACGCTCGTCCCATGTGACGCGATCCTTCCCGCTGCAGCCTGTCACGACGGCAAGTCGGCGTGTCATTCTCGACAATTGAGAAGCCGTCGAATGCTGGTTGTGTGTACTGCTTTGTGGTTCAGGACATTCACTTTGAGCAAACCAGCGTGCCCCCGACAACAGCTGCAAGTAACTCGACTTGAGATTTGCAAAATGGCATGCAATGATTCGGATCATGCAACCACGACATGTCTCACCAGGAACACGTACAACCTCCAGGCACCAGGGCGGAGGGGGGGTCACTTCATTACTGTCGGGTTCTTGTACCTTGTTCAGATAAAACGAAACTAAATATGAAACTCACTCACTCACAACGCAATGCAGGCCATGGGGCACGCTGGCTCGGCCGGACTTAGAAGTGCACGTCGGGTCGATCGAGCTTCCCTTTTTCGGCAAGCGTCCAGACGTGAACCACGCCGTCATCACCGCCCGCCACGACCACTGTGCCGCCATATGTCGCGACCGAGCGCACACCCCAATCGAGCGCAATTGATGGTGCCTGCAGCGTGCGCAGCGTGACGGCGGGCCCGCGGCGAATCGCGAGGTCGGCCACCCCAAAGAGTGTCACGCAAATTTGTCCCGCGTGGCGGCCTTGGCTACGGCCGTGATCATAGTCGAAGCGGTCATAGTCGAGAGCGCCCCCTGCCACAAGGATGTGCGAGTGGAGGGCGAGCGCCCACACCTTCCCAGGCAGATGCAGCGTCTGCAGCGACGCCATGGGCTGTGGCTGGCCAGCGCAATCGTCGGGCAATAAGAGGGACGCGCCGCACCATAACCGGACTGTGCCGTCGTCACCGCCCGTTGCGAGCATCCTGCCATCGAGCGCGCATGCATAGAGCGGTCCCGTGTGCTCCTGGAGGCGCCGTACCGGTACGAGCTCCGGCGGCGCGTTGGCGTCCATAGCGCGCACCAAAGCGCGCCATACATCAGCATAGCCTGGTCCACCGTCCGCCGGGTTGTGCGTGACAAGGAGGAGGCCATTGCTGGCCGCCAGCGCCGAGAAGTTTGCCGTCATCGAGAAGCCACTGTCGACGCATGTGACGGTCGCTGGTCGCTGAGGCCCGTCCTCGATGCGCCACGTGCGCAGCACGCGCTGTGTGCCCTGGGCGGCGCCGTCGGCGTCGCCTCCCACGGCGACGCTGCTGAAGCCAGCCTCGACGAGGGTCGTCTCGTCGAGCCACGCGGCCGCGACGACGCTGTGCTGCGCGTGAGGGTGCTCGAGTCGTCGCCGTTCAACGTAATTCCATTCGGGTCGCCTGCTGTTCGAATGCACGCTGTTCGACACCGTGCTCGGCACGGTCATCCCAGCGGCCGCGATCCGTGCCGCGGCCAGCTGAGCAGCCTCGAGCTCATGCACGCGCAGGGTGGTGCTCGTAGTGCACGCTGTGAGCAGCGCGCCGCTCGGGCGTACGTCCACGACGGACAGCGCACCGCCGTGCCGTAGACCACCCTGGATCGAGAGCGGCGCGACGCGCAGCACAGCCAAGTCCGACAGAGCAGTGCTGGGTGCGGAGAGGGGCGGGGGTGCGACCGACCAGACGCGCGAGAAGCCGTCCAGACCGCCGCTTGCCACTAGGTGTTGCGAGCGGGACGCACGCAAGCCGCGCGCCGGCACGGCCGCATCCGAATCGTTGGCGCCCACTATGGCGTTTGGCGCGGCCGAGACCCGTTGCACGGCCCCGAGGCGATGAGTTGCTCCGGCGACGATCGTCGTCGTGCAGGCGAGTGGGCTGCGCAAGAAGGGGGCCATCGGCGGGGCGACGGCCGCGATCTGCGCCGCGCTCAACGTGAGTTCGATGCCTATCGGATGGTTCAGCACCATGACGGGGTTGCCGGATTCGTCGAGCTGTCCTCCGTGTGCGAGTGCAGTCTTGCGAGAGGCGTCGTCGGGGCAATGAAGCTGAACGACGGTCTGCCCGACCGGCGTGCTGAGCGCCTGGTGCAGCACAGCCTCGCCTCCTGCGGTCCACTGTGCAGCGTGCAGCGCTGCTGCACTTGCGGGTTTCGCGCACCATTCCATGCTGTTGAGCACAATCGGTATGTCTAGCACAAACGCCGCGCAGACCTGCCGCATGACGGCGAGCGATGCGTAGTCGCAATGGAGCAGCAGGCACCAGCGCACGTCGGCGCTGTGCACGAAGATGTCGAAAGTCAGCGGCGCATCCTCGTGCTGCGACTGCGACGACGACTGCGGTAGCTGCGATTGATCGGCAAAGCGTGGGTGCACTTCAGCTTGGTGCCGCCGCCGCTCGCGCAGGGGCGAGCAGTTGGAGAGCATGATGAGTCCCAGCAGCACCCAGCAGGCACACGCACACGAAGACTCGCACACGCCCAGGGCTTGTGGCCCTCGTCGACGAACTCTGTGAACTGGATCCATCGGCTGTGAACGTAACTCGCGCGACGCGAAACCCATCCGATCCGGCATCGCACCTTGGTTTCATTTAAGACCGCTAACGTCGAGTTACCCGTGCACTCGTCCCGTCTATGGCCTCTCACGCTGGCTGCGACGAGGAACGACGAGACGACGAGAGCATGAGAGCACATTTCCACAATACAGGTTCCATCGAGGTAAAATATGCATTTCGTCAAGCACAACGATCTGACAGCGAACATTTCACTCAAGCATGCAACCTTCACCAATCACGTCACAAATCACGTCACAAAACCTTCCATTCACGTACGGTAACATTCACGTAACTCAAGCATGCATCCACACGAATAACTTCACAAAACCTTCCATTCACTTACGGTAACATTCACGTAACTCAAGCATGCATCCACACCAATCACGTCACAAAACCTTCCATTCACGAACAATCACATTTCCCCGGCCGCCGAGTCTGCAGCCGGCGAGTCCGCAAACGCCGATCTGCAAGAAAGTGCCGCGTTTGGCTGGAAGGGCGCGGTCGCTCGATCCAGTGTTCTGATCGTGTTTTCAGCTCCCGTCACGCTTGTCTTGAGAATGCGCGTCACGTGCCTCCTGCTCGCTGTGGCTCACGTCGTGGCCCAGTCTCCCAAGTCGAATTCGTCGACTTCTTTGGCGACCGACCGCCCGTGGATGACCTACGTCAACCCCGTCATCTACTCTCCTGTCACCACATCCTGCAAAGCACAACTCGGCCTCGTCCCAAAAATGGCCTCGAATCAACCATGTGCTGCACACTACTTAGAACCTCTTCTAATCATCACGAGTACGAGCACCGGCTCATTACGAACGTATCAAGCTGTCAACTTCATAGGAACCATCTATTCCAGAACTACGCCCAAGCCCATCGTCTTTTACCACGAGGCCTCATGGGATAGAGGACGAGGCACAGCACCATTTCGCATGAGTGATCTTCCTTTGCATGCGCACGACAGTACCTGCCCCGTTGATCTCTTTGAGGCTGTTCCTCAGTTACAGCATCTCTTCACTGCGTGTGAGAGCTGCATCGATGAGTACTACCGCATTGCCGGAGGAAAAGAACCGCTGAACGGTCGCTCAGCACTGCAGAAACTCAGCGCAAAAGTTCTGGCACGTAAAGTCGTCGCCATTTATGACGCACTGCAGAGGATGCGTATTGATTCTCTACTTCTCTGGCTTGACTTCGATGTCAGCTTCAAATCGTCGGACCTCGATCCCTCCTTCAGCTTCATGCAGCGCTTCGATGTCACGTACCTTCCGTTCAGGTTTGGAAATGCTAGATGGTCACATAAGCTTCATGACCGGCCGACAGTGGGGCTCAGCCGTCTGATTGAGGATCATACTTGGATAGTAGATACAGGAATCCTGGCGCTCAGGGTGAGCCCCGCCACTCGCAGCTTCGTCCAGAAGCTTCTTAACTTCTATGATGTTGACGCTGCGATACTTGCACGCACATGCCTCTGCAATCCGACGCTTCGATTTTTTGCCAATACGAGCATACATCTCAGTAGCCAGGCATTCATGGATGTCGAATTCCCCTGCAAGAAGATATGGTTTCAAGAAAATCTCTACCTCGACGACCTGTACGTCTGGTCACTGTTTCTGCACTGGGACTTGAGGCGGATGCCTAGTGCTCTTACTCATGGGCAATTCGCCATGACTCTGAATTCAAAACAGACTGCGGCGGGCATCTGCGGGTGGCGAGATAACTGGAGGGTAGTTTGCCCGAATGCGACTGATTCCGCATCGCCTTTTCCGATCAGCGATTACTTCAAACATGGGATCTCCTCAATGGGCGCATATTCCACGTTAAAGAAAGACAAGATTCCTTCATCAATTGCCAACTTCCAGTCTCACAGTTGGGGAACGACACTACTTCACACGCGCATCATTCTTTCTGCTCGGAATGACTCTCATCCTTCAATCATGATGCCATGTGTAAACTGGCCGCTGGGGGGAGTACTGGAGGCGTGCAACAACGAACGAACAGACACAAGATAACTGACACACGTCTCAGAATGCAGACAGAATTATGATGCGGATGCAAGCAAATTCATGTGGACAAGTGTTGTGGTATGCTGAACTATCCCCTGTCGCCTGTGGGGTCCCAGTCGTTGTCGTGTACGACCAGTGTGATGGGATGTGTGCATGTGGAATCGCCGGAGCCCTCGGCTCTCGGAACCCTTGCATGCCGTCTAGAGGGTCCAGCGTGTAGTCCTCGTCCAGCGTGAAGGCTGAAAGAGGTGCTTAGATGTCGCGCACTGTACACACACTCTTTTTGTCATCTTATTTACTTCGCGCGCGGAGTCACCGCATGCGGCGTTTTAAACGTGTTTCGAGCCACCAGGAGCTTTCAGCTGCGCGCGTGGTGCCGCGTCCTCCTCGTACCGAGCAAGCGCATGTAGCATCCAGTTCCTGCTGGCTGCGCTGCCATTTGCGGGGCCCGGCATGGCGTAACCCAGCCGCTGCCGCAGCCGTTGGAGCTCCGGCGCGAGCGTGGACGCAAGGAGCATGGCACGCAACCCGGCCTTTTCCACCTTGGAGCTCACGTGCCCTGCCTCGCGCGTTGCTGTGCTGGGTGCACGCCGCGACAAGTCGTGCTTACGCGCCGAGCCCACTAGCTGCTCGAAGCGAGTGTGCGCCCTCCACGGCGCGAGTAGCCCGCCGGCGCCCTCGAGGCCAGCGAACGAGAAGAGGCGGCGTACGGTGGGCTCGAAACTCGACTCGAGCTGCTCGAAGTGCACGGTGAGGGTGGAGGGCAGCGCGGACGAGTTCTCGTAGAGCGTCACCATCTGCCGCAGCTCTTTGAAGCAGCGCATGCACTCCGTCTGCACCCCCTGCCGTGGCTCGACCTCGCGATAGTACTGCTGGTACGAGCGGCCGTTGAGCGAATCGACGGGCCGACGCACCTGATGAAGGAGGCAATCAGTAGCTCATCAGTACTCATCAGAGGCACTCAGCAAGCGGCGAATCGATGGGCCGACGCACCTGATGAAGGAGGCAATCAGTGGCTCATCAGTACGCACCCAGCTCTCATTGGTGCGCAGCGCGTACTGATATGATGAGACGCAAACCTCGAGAGGATCTCGCACCACGTGGACAAAGGGTCGGTGTCTCCACGGCGGCGCCGGCGATCGGCGCGACGCGAACGCGGCGGGCGTCTCCCTCACCTGCTCATTAGGGTTTAGGCTTGGGTTCGGGTAAGGGCTCGAGATCGGGTTCGAGATCGAGTTCGGGTTCGGGCGTCTTGCTCACGTGCTCGTCGACGCACACCGAGCTCCACCGGAGCGCCATGTCGGCGGGCGGGAGGGCAAACAATTCCTCGAGTGTGGGCAGGCGTGCTCGAGATGGCGCGCCCGCGACGGCGCCCGCGGCTGCCTGTGGTGCGGCTGACTGCACGAGCAATTGCGTTGGTGAGTGTGGCGGCGTCAGCGGGTGCGACGTGTGCTTGACTTGACTTGACTTGCCTTGCTCGCACGCGGCCCAGCGCGGCTTCGAGTATCCGTCGGGTAGCTCGAGCTGCTTCGAGATCTCTAGCAGCAGCTTCTCGAGCAGCACGGTGCCGGTCTTGTGGTGGGTACCCACCATCAGGCCGTTGGTCGCGAGCGGGCTGACGGTCGGTGTGGTGGTGAGCGCCGCCTCCCTTGGCTGTGAGGGGGGCCGCGGCGGGCAGCGGCAACCGTTGGCGCTCACCTCCGCGAAGGCCGCCTCGTTCGACGTGCCGACGAAACTTAGGCAGATCTGCGCGAGATTGCTCACGAGATGGCACGGCGGAGATCGCAACCTCGCGAGCGCGAGCGCAGTGGGGGACACGCTCCCTTGAGCGTAGGCGGCACTGCCGACGCCGTCGCGCCGAAGCCGCGCCGTGGCCGGAGCCCACGTCACCGCCACGTGACGCACGAGCGCTTGTCGCCGGTCGCGCCGGCTGTGGCGCGTCGCGTTGCCCACAGACTCAAGGCGGTGCAAAAGGGCGGTTCCGCCCAAGGCCGGGTGGCCGCCGAGGGCATCCCGCATCGTGTAATAATCCTGCATGCTCAGTGTGGCCGCCACTGCGATGGCAGGATCGCTGGTACTGCTGCCGCCGGTTGAGGAGGGGCGTCGTGGTGGGCTGCCCAGCTCGGCGCTGCCGAGCTCGGCGGCTGCCGGTGCCACCAACGCCGTGTACGCATCAAGCAGCGCGATGGCATCTGCGGTCATGGCGGGCGCTGCGAATGGCGAGTTTTTGCCGTCGACGTTCACGGCCGCCAGCACGCTGCGCAGCGTCGGCGCAAAGTTGTTTGCCAAATCCTCAGCATACAAGACGGAGGCAGAGTCCGACAACAAGCCCAGCATGTGCGATTTGACTGCCTCGAGCGAGCTGCGCAGCTCTGCGGGCGTGATGGGCGCCATTTGACCGATCGAGATTCCAACCTGCGCGCGCACGAGGTGCACTGCTTGGGCCAGAGGCCGCCGCCACGCGAGCCACAATGTTTGAGTCTGGCTGCTGCCAGTTGCCGCGCGGCCACGAGGGGCAAGCTGCACATGGCCAACGCCACCGAGCGTGAGCATGTCCGCCGCCCACGCGGCGATGGGCGCGTCCGACGGATGGTGTGCGAGGCGAATGTCGGGACGTTGGGCCATACAAGACGACAAAAGAGAGGTCGCGATCGGGCGCGTGAAGTGCTGAGGGTTGGGCGAGGTGTTCACGTTCATGGCAAGACGCAGCACCACAGGTCCCGTGAACGCGGTGTGAGGACCTCCCGAGGTGTGATGTGTGAACGCGGGTGGCACGGGTGGGCCTCTCACCCTTGCGCGTTAACACATCACAAACATCATCAGCACTCACGTGCTCTCCTCCCTTGAGGGATTGGCATCCTCGCGCCGCGGCCCCACGCGCCCACGGCCCCGAACATACGTGTGGTAGTGGCCAAGGCGGTGCGCGTTCTCGTGTGTCGTTCTGATATCGTTCTGATCTGGCCTTTTTGAAAGAAAGACGTGCGAGACCCGTCCCGGACCGTCTGTTCGCGTTCGCGACGAGGAAACACAGGGGGCGATAAGTGTATCTCAACTGTGACTCTGTGAGTTGGTAGGTGCCCTTCCAGCGGCGCAACGTCCAACGAGCTCCCTCCGCCCGACCCGCCCGAGAGAAGGCGCTTGGAGGCTTAGCTTTTTTTGCACCGACTCGCCGACGAGATTCGTTGATTGAATCGAGATCATGGACAGTCGAGTTAGGACACATTATCAATTGCACATATGGTGTTAATGGATAATGCACGCACGTTCTGTAATTCTGACCACCGGATCGGTGCCTGTGTCCGTTTCTTACCCACTTTCCTACATTCACACAGATCATCAAAGCTCTCGCGCTCATGGATTTACAGCATAAGTTGAAGACCTTTTCGGCCAACCGGAACCGCATTGAGCACCTCCTTACCTTGCTCACTGAGGTTGTTGAAGCGGACATCAACCCGCGTCAGCGCGCCCATAACGGGTATGAGTCCCGCCACGACCATGACGCCCGTGATGCCGACACCCTCCCCATTCAGGTCCAGCTCCATGAGCGAGTTGGCGCGCATCGCCTTGATCGGGATCTCGTTGAACATCTCGATCTTGAGGTTGCCGAGGACAGCGGCTGCGAGCTGCGCAGCGCCGTCGCCCGCGATGCTGTTGTGGCGGACGTCGACTCGTGTCAACGCGCCGTTGGCACCAAGAGCGGCGGCGAGCTCCTTGATGCCCGTCATGTCCCTGCCGTAGTCGGTGAGATTATTTGAGGACAGGTCGATGCTCGTCAGGCCGCAATGGACCAAAAGAACTTCGGCAAGTGCTTTGGCGCCTTCTGGACCAAGCCAATTCCCCGCCAAACTGCGAACAACGCAGAAGCAAAGGCGACGGCAATCAAGGGAATTTCAAAGTTTGGCCCACACGTTTGGCTAAACTTACTTCAAATTGGTCAAGGCGCCGTTGGCACCAAGAGCGGCGGCAAGCTCCTTGATGCCCATCATGTCTTTGCTGTAGTTGGTGAGCTGATTCGAGGACAGGTCGATGCTCGTCAGCGCGCCCATGACGGGTATGAGACCCGCCACGACCATAACTCCCTCGACTCCAACGCCCTTCCCCTTCAGGTCCAGCTCCGTTATCGAGTTGGCGCGCATCTCCTTGAGCAGGATCTCGTTGAACATCTCGATCTTGAGGTTGCCGAGGACAGCCGCTGAGAGCTGCTCAGCGCCCTCGCCCGCGATGTTGTTGCTGCAGACGTCGACGCGTATAAGCGCGCCTGTGACAACGGCCTGTGACAGGTCCGACGCCAGCAAGATCGCATCGGGCAGATTGAGGCTCTGCTTGGAGAAGTCAGCGGTGGTCTGGTCGCGCTGGATGCCGCAGAGCGACATACCCTTCTGCTTGGCGACTTCAGCGAGCATCTTGGCGGACTCCGCATCAAGCTCATTGTGCAGGAGGTTGGTCACCGTCAGCAAGCCATTGACTCTGAACAAGGAGGCGATCACAACTGCAGAGGCAACGCCAAGACTCTTGCGCGAGAGGTCGAGCGTCTCCACGGGGTCGGTGCCCTTGAGCTTCTTGACAGGGAGAGCAAACCCATCCAAGTTCACCTATGCAGAAGGGGGCATCCAGATGTCAGTGCAAGTGGGAGCACACCTGGGCTGCAAGCTCAGCGTACCTTCATCAGCGCTCCTGTGACGCTCGTGCGGAGCGCCTCGGCGATCAGCTTGACACCAGCAGGGCCGATGTTCTCGGAGGCCGCGTTCAAAGACATGATCTTGCTGTCCTTGTTGCCGCAGATGGCGGCAAAGATGGCGCCCCATCCCTCGTCCCCGAGCCGGTTGCCCCTGAGCTCGAGGGACGTCAATGCGCCCATGACGGGTATCAGACCCGCAACGACCATGCCTGCCTCGACTCCGACGTACTTCCCATTCAGGTCCAGTTCTGTGAGCGAGTTGGCGCGCATCTCCTTGATCGGGATTTCGTTGAAAATCTCGATCTTGAGGTTGCCAAGGACAGCAGCTGCGAGCTGCACAGCGCCGTTGCCCGCAATGTTGTTTTGGCGGACGTCGATGCTTGTCAGCCCGCCTGTGACGCTCGTGCGGAGCGCCTCGGCGATCAGCTTGACACCAGCAGGGCCGATGGTCTCGGAGGACGCGTCCAAAGACATGATCTTGCTGTCCTTGTTGCCGCAGATGGCGGCAAAGATGGCACCCCAGCCCTCGTCCCTGAGCTTGTTGCCCCTGAGGTTGACGGACGTCAGCGCGCCTGTGACAACGGCCTGTGACAGGTCCGAGGCCAACAGGATCGCATCGGACAGCTTGAGGCCTTTGTTGCGGAAGTCAGCGGTGGTCTGGTCACGCTGGATGCCGCAAAGCGAGATGCCCTTCTGCTTTGCGACCTCAGCGAGCATCTTGGCGGCCTCTGCATCAAGCTGATTGCCCAGGAGGTTGGTCACCATCAGCGAGCCATTGACGAGCATGGCGTCGGCAATCGCTGTGATGCCCTCTGCAGTGTAAGTTCCTCTTCCACAATAATCGAGGCCGCACAGCTGGTTGGAGCTGAGGTTGAGGCTCGTCAGCCCGCCATTGACGCGCAACGCGTCTGCGAACACCTTGGCGCCTTCCGGACCAAAAAAGTTCCGGCTGACATCGATTTTCGTCAGCGCTCCTGTGACACTCGTGCGGAGCGCCTCGGCGATCAGCTTGACACCAGCAGGGCCGATGGTCTCGGAGGACGCGTCCAAACACATGATCTTGCTGTCCTTGTTGCCGCAGATGGCGGCAAAGATGGCACCCCATCCCTCGTCCCTGAGCTTGTTGGCCCTGAGGTCGACGGACGTCAAAGCGCCTGTGACGCTCGTGCGGAGCGCCTCGGCGATCAGCTTGACACCAGCAGGGCCGATGGTCTCGGAGGACGCGTCCAAACACATGATCTTGCTGTCCTTGTTGCCGCAGATGGCGGCAAAGATGGCACCCCATCCCTCGTCCCTGAGCTTGTTGGCCCTGAGGTTGACGGACGTCAGCGCGCCTGTGACAACGGCCTGTGACAGGTCCGAGGCCAACAGGATCGCATCGGACAGCTTGAGGCCTTTGTTGCGGAAGTCAGCGGTGGTCTGGTCACGCTGGATGCCGCAAAGCGAGACGCCCTTCTGCTTGGCGACTTCCGCGAGCATCTTGGCGGCCTCTGCATCAAGCTGATTGCCCAGGAGGTTGGCCACCGTCAGCCCGCCTGTGACAACGGCCTGTGACAGGTCCGATGCCAGCAGGATCGCATCGGGCAGATTGAGGCTCTGCTTGGAGAAGTCAGCGGTGGTCTGATCGCGCCGGATGCCGCAAAGCGAGACGCCCTTCTGCTTGGCGACTTCAGCAAGCATCTTGGCGGCCACTGCATCAAGCTTATTGTACAGGAGGTCAATCACCGTCAGCCCGCCTGTGACGCTCGTGCGGAGCGCCTCGGCGATCAGCTTGACACCAGCAGGGCCGATGGTCTCGGAGGACGCGTCCAAACACATGATCTTGCTGTCCTTGTTGCCGCAGATGGCGGCAAAGATGGCACCCCATCCCTCGTCCCTGAGCTTGTTGCCCCTGAGGTTGACGGACGTCAGCGCGCCTGTGACAACGGCCTGTGACAGGTCCGAGGCCAACAGGATCGCATCGGACAGCTTGAGGCCTTTGTTGCGGAAGTCAGCGGTGGTCTGGTCACGCTGGATGCCGCAAAGCGAGACGCCCTTCTGCTTGGCGACTTCCGCGAGCATCTTGGCGGCCTCTGCATCAAGCTGATTGCCCAGGAGGTTGGCCACCGTCAGCCCGCCTAGAATAGATGTTCCGCTACCTCCAGCTCCAGCGCTTACTGTACGCCCTGTAACATATCGTGACGGTATTCCTACATCTGGCCTTGATTGTGGTGCTCCACTACCTCCAGCTCCTGTGACAACGGCTTGTGACAGGTCCGACGCCAGCAGGATCGCATCGGGCAGCCTGAGGTTCTGGTTGGAGAAGTTAGTGGTGGTCTGGTCACGCAGGATGCCGCAGAGTGAGATAACCTTCTGCTTGGCAACCTCAGCGAGCATCTTGGCGGACTTCGCATCAAACCAATTGCCCAGGAGGTTGGTCACCGTCAGCGCGCCTGTGACGCTCGTGCGGAGCGCCTCGGCGATCAGCTTGACACCAGCAGGGCTGATGTTCTCGGAGGACGCGTCCAAAGACATGATCTTGCTGTCCATGTTGCCGCAGATGGCGGCAAAGATGGCACCCCAGCCCTCGTCCCTGAGCTTGTTGCCCCTGAGGTCGACGGACGTCAGCGCGCCTGTGATGCTCGTGCGGAGCGCCTCGGCGATCAGCTTGACACCAGCAGGGCTGATGTTCTCTTTGGACGCGTCCAAACACATGATCTTGCTGTCCTTGTTGCCGCAGATGGCGGCAAAGATGGCACCCCAGCCCTCGTCCCCTAGCTGGTTGCCCCTGAGGTCGACGGACGTCAATGCGCCTGTGACAACGGCCTGTGACAGGTCCGAGGCCAACAGGATCGTATCGGGCAGCTTGAGGCCTTTGTTGCGGAAGTCAGCGGTGGTCTGGTCACGCCGGATGCCGCAGAGTGAGATACCCTTCTGCTTGGCGACCTCAGCGAGCATCGTGGTGGCCTCTGCATCGAGCTGATTGCTCAGAAGGTTGGTCACCGTCAGGGCGCGAGTGAACTTCAAGAGGACAGAGATGAGAGTGCACTCAAGCGTGGACAAGCCGCGGTTTCTGAGGTCGACTGTTTCTGCACGACCCACCAGCGTTCCGATCAGAATACCCCTGCTTGTCCTGCGGAGCTTGAGGGTGGTCGCTTGCACCTGTTTGTTTAAGGGTGGTGGCCTGACACACAGCCCAGCAAGTGCCCGAACGTCGTTCACGTCGAGGTTGCAACCGCTCCAGTCGAGGTCGCCAGGCGCCTGCAGCAGCTGCGACGGATCACCACCAACCTTTGAAGCAAGCACAGCCAATCGATGCCTACGCCTGCGCTCGACATCCTCGCGCCCAATTTGCTTCGCCGGCTCAGTGGCAGTGGACTGTGTGCGCGAGAATGGGCCGTCCCAGAGGGCGTGGCAAGTGCTGACCAGGCTCACTAGCGCCTCGGTGCATGTGATTCGGTCAAATAAGGCGGTGAGCGAGTCCACAGCAGAAAACGCGCCCTGGAGTTGATCGAGGGGCCCTCCCGTGTCCATCTGGCTTGAGGCCGAGCGCGGCACGCACGCGATTGATCTCTTCGAAGGAGGCCGAGATATCGCCGCCGATGTCGCCGCTCACCTGCAAGAGCCCGAGGAAGGTGTGAATTGACTGTTAACAGGTCAACGAACCGAGGAGGATGGAGAGGCAGAAAATTCTACCGGTGTGTGCCGGATTGGGGGTTCGTTGACTGCATGTGATGACTTCAAGTTCAAGTCAAGGTGCTTCTTGCCGTGTGACGCCCAAAGTTACACGGCTGTGAACCCAACGTGAAAGGGCCAGAT
>ENA-UOXP01000492-UOXP01000492.1-mixed-culture-metagenome-genome-assembly--contig:-NODE-492-length-30748-cov-37.749585_pt1 | contig 30748 bp, 16 predicted proteins | sample MGYA00238161_ERZ761639 | MGnify/ENA primary metagenome ERZ761639 (study PRJEB28913, sample SAMN08776760) | mixed culture metagenome | isolation source: Freshwater growth medium | place: USA...
ATCTGATTGCCATCTGATTGCCATCTGATTGCCATCTGATTGCCATCTGATTGCCTCCCTCATCAGGTGAGCGAGATTCGTCAATCGCTCGTCGACATGGACACGAGCCTGCGGACTCTCGCGACGCCCACTACGACGCCCACCACTGGCGCCGCACCTAGGCCGATGAGCGAGGACGCCGCCCACTACGGCGCTGCGGTCGACGACGGCGCTTTGCACGAGGCCGCTGCCGCCGGTGCCCACTACAGCGCCACCGACGCTCTGGGCCTCGCATGCAACCTGCCCACCACGGCACCCGAGGTGCGTTTTGAGAACGTAAGCTTCGCCTACAACTCGAGTGAGCCGCCCGTGCTGCATGGGGTCACCTTTACGGCACCAGCGGGCGGCATGACCTGCCTGGTAGGCGGCAGCGGCAGCGGCAAGTCGACATGCCTTCGGCTGCTGGCAAGGCTGCGCGAGCCTAGTGAAGGGTCACGCATCCTCCTTTGGGGCTCCTTTGACCTGAAGACGCTCCCGATCCGCGCCGTGCGGGATCGCATCAGCTACATCTCCCAAGACCCAGAGCTCTTTGACGATACCCTCGAGTGGAACTTGCGCTACGGCAACCTCGCCGCGCCGCCAACGGCCGTGGAGGCCGCCGCCGCCGCCGCCGAGCTCTCGTCGCGCGTGCCCGGGCTCGGTGGGTACCAGATGCGTGTGGGCGAGCGTGGTGCTCGACTCTCCGGCGGCGAGCGGCAGCGCGTCGTCGTGGCGCGTGCGCTGCTTCGCGATGCTCCGCTGCTGCTCGCCGACGAGGCTGCCTCGGCAGTCGACGCTCCCACCGAAGCCAAGCTCGTCGAGGCTCTGCGCCAGGGCACGCGCGGCAGCGCCGTGGCGGGCGCTGTCGGCAGTGATGGAGCCAGCGGCGCTGGCAGCGCTGGCAGTGGCGCCTCTCCCTCCTCAACCCGCACGCTGATCACCGTGGTCCATAGACTCTCGGCGGTGACGCCGGCGGCGGACCACATTGTCGTCTTCGCCGCGGGACGAGTCGTCGAGCAGGGCACGCACACGCAGCTGCTCGCGCAGTATCCGACCGGCGAGTACGCCAGGCTGTGGCGTGCGCAGCAACGGCAGCCCGAGGCGTACACAGATGAGACCGTCGAGTTCGAGTCGCAGGCGGCAAGAGCTGCGTAGGCGTACAGATGCCGCGTGGGACCGCGTATTTGCGGAGAGAGAGAGAGAGACGAGTGAAGACACGAGAGAGAGAGGAGAGAAGGCAGAGGAGAGAGCAGAGGGGAAGATTAGGAAAAACCTTGAAACAGAACACAAAGCAGCGATCCGACACTTGTTGATGTTCGTCTTCACAGTGCTTGCACACCCATCTAGAGATGCAACACAATTCTACTCCCACGCCCGCCCTTCACCGCATTTCGCACCGCAGATTCACCTGCAAGACCCAAGTTATTGCTACCAAGCCACAGCTCGGTCAAGACCGCCATGAACTTTAGGTCAGACGCGATCAGGATGGCGTCGGCGGGTTGGAGGCCCTCATTGAAGAAGCTGACCTCCCTCTGGTCGCGTTTCATGCCCGAGAGCATGATGCCCCTCTCCCTACCGATCTTGGCGAGCATCGTGGCCGACTCAACGTCCAGGCTGTTGTTAAGCAAGTTGCAGTTCTTGAGCACCGCGTTGACCTTCAGCGCCTCCGCGATCGCCTTGGCTCCCTCATCCCCGATGCTGTTGTTCCGGAGGGAGAGGGAGGTCACCACCGCGTTGACCTTCAGCGCCTCCGCGATCGCCTTGGCACCATCGTCGCCGATGGAGCTGAGCCTCAACTCAAGGTTGGTTAGGGCTGCGGTGACCTGCAGCGCCTCCGCGATCGCAATGGCACCCTCATCCCCGATGTTGTTGCCTCCGAGGAAGAGGGTGGTCACCACCGCATTGACCTTCAGCGCCTCCGCGATCGCCTTGGAGCCGTCAACGCCGATGTTAATGTTGCGCAAGTCCAGGAAGGTCAGGTCCGCCGTGCCCGACTTGAGGGCATCGGCAATGGCTATGGCACCCTCGTCCCCGATCTTGTTGCCCCCGAGCCAGAGCTCGGTCAACACCGCGTTGACCTTCAGCGCCTCCGCGATCGCCTTGGCACCGTTAACGCCGACGTTGTTTACCCCAAGACCAAGCCCGTTCAACATCTCGTCGACCTTCAGCGCCTCCGCGATCGCGATAGCACCCTCATCCCCGATCCTGTTGCTGTCCAGGTTCAGGATGGTCACCACCGCGTTGGCCTTCAGTGCCTCCGCGATCGCCTTGGCACCGTCGACGCCGATGTTGTTTGCGGCTAAATGCAGGCTGGTCAAGACCGCCGTGACCTTCAGCGCCTCCGCGATCGCGATGGCACCCTCATCCCCGATGTTGTTGTTTCCGAGGGCGAGGGTGGTCACCACCGCGTTGACCTTCAGCGCCTCCGCGATTGCCATGGCACCCTCATCCCCGATGCTGTTGCTCCAGAGGTTGAGCGTGGTCAGGACCGCCATGAACTTCAGGTCAGACGCGATCAGGATGGCGTCGGCGGGTTGGAGGCCCTCATTGAAGAAGCTGACCTCCCTCTGGTCGCGTTTCATGCCCGAGAGCATGATGCCCCTCTCCCTACCGATCTTGGCGAGCATCGTGGCCGACTCAACGTCCAGGCTGTTGTTAAGCAAGTTGCAGTTCTTGAGCACCGCGTTGACCTTCAGCGCCTCCGCGATCGCCTTGACTCCCTTATCCCCGATGCTGTTGTTCCGGAGGGAGAGGGTAGTCACCACCGCCATGAACTGCAGGTCCGACCCGATCAGGATGGCGTCAGCGGGTTGGAGGCCCTGGCCTGAAAAGTCGGCCTCCGTCTTGTCGCCTTTTTTTCTTCCCGAGAGCATGATGCCCCTCTCCCTACCGATCTTGGCGAGCATCGTGGCCGACTCAACGTCCAGGCTGTTGTTAAGCAAGTTGCAGTTCTTGAGCACCGCGTTGACCTTCAGCGCCTCCGCGATCGCCTTGGCTCCCTCATCCCCGATGCTGTTGCTCCAGAGGTTGAGCGTGGTCAGGACCGCGTTGACCTTCAGCGCCTCCGCGATCGCCTCGGCACCATCGTCACCGATGGAGTTGGCCCGGAGGTCCACCGAGGTCAACACCACCATGAACTTCAGGTCAGACGCGATCAGGATGGCGTCGGCGGGTTGGAGGTCCTGGCACGAGAGGTCGGCCTCCTTCTGGTCGGTGAGCATGATGCCCGAAAGCATGATGCCCCTTTCCGCGCCGATCTTGGCGAGCATCATGGCCGGCTGAATGCCGAGATTGCTCTTGAGCAAGTTGCAGTTCTTGAGCACAGATGTAGCAGGAAGGAGATAGGCGACGAGCATGGCTGCAGCCACGTGGAGCCCCCTATCGGACAAGTCGAGCGTCGTGACGCTGTCCTCGCGCATTCGCTGAACCGGAATGCCGCAAATGACTCCTGAGCCCGCACAGGCAATTGCTGCGATCGTCAGCCTCAACGGTGGCTCTCCCTCGCCTGAGATGCAGCTGTTGAGAACAGCCTTAGCAGTACCACTTAGCTTCCCCGTTCTGTCGCCAAGGCTGTTTCGCAGATTCGCAGCCCGGGCGGCGGCCACGTCCACCACATAGCCGTAGCCATGGAGGCGCGCGAGTCTAGGCAGCATTCGCCCCGCTACGGCCGCATCCCCGGGCCGGCCGGCCTCGATGAGCTGCTCGACGTCGAGGTCGGTGATCTCGCCCAGTTGTGTGGGTACTGGCTGCCTGTCGCGGCGGCACAGGCGCGTGCAGAGGACACGTCGCGCCAGCGCCCGCCAAAATCCGCCAAGGCCCTTGAGCTCAACCAATGTGGCCACATCCACCAGGCCCAGAGCAGCCTCCGTGGCGTCCGCCGAGAACGAGGGCTGCTGCAGCGGTGCGGGCGGTGCCGTGGAGCTGGCCGGCTGCTGCGGCGCCTCAAAGTTTTCTGGTGCAAATGCCGGCTCGGCGATTGACACCGCTGCACCCGCCATCAGGCGCCCAATGAGCACGGGCTTGGTGCCGTCAGTCATGAGGCCAAGCGTGCGCAGCACCAAGCGCAGCTCTTCGACACGCATCCGACTGTAACTTTTACGAAGCTCGTCTGCACGCTGCGCATCGATGGGCGCAGCGTGCATGGGCGGCACTACGCCCATCATCGTTGTCGCGCTGTGCGACGCGTCCGACGCGTCCGAAAGCATGCCATCAGCGCCGAGGAGAATGCCTGAGTCGGCGAGCATCTCAAAGGGCGTGCGGTTGGCGACCGCGTCCTCGGCGCCCATGATTTTTTGGAAGAGCTGCGACACCTGCTCCTCCGCGCCGCCAAAGTCACCACCCGCGCCGATCAGCGTGCAGAGTTCGGGAGCGCTTTTGCCGTTGAGCCGGGAGGCGACTGCGGGCTGTATGTGCTTGAGCACGATGGGGGCGTCGAGATAGAGGGCGTCCTCGATGAGCTGGATTAGCTGCGAGAGCGAATGCTCGTCCGAGCTCGGCCATGTGTAGTCTGGGTCGTTCAGCTTGCACACTATCTGAAACGTCGAGGCCATTATCGTGGGCATGGGATAGATGCCATCCTCGGATGTGGCGAGATCCATCAGATCCTTCAAGGTGCCCATGAGTCGGGCTGCATCGCGCGACAACGTGACCTCCACTCCGTCTCGCGCTCGAACGCGTATTTGTTCATCGTGTTTGGCCTTCTTCGCCGTGGGCGCCTCCTCCTGCTCCTCGGCCGACGATGCATCCTTATCCTTGTCGCCGCCAACCGCCGCCACGAACTGGTCCTCGGTCCAGATCTCGACGCCCTTGGCCTTGGCATCGTCCTCATCCTCGGCTCCCGCGCCCCAGCCTGCAACGAGGATGCTGGTATTCTCGGTGACGGAGGAGTCAACCTTTGCTCCTGCCGACTCGGCCACCTTGATCGCATCAACGCGCTTCATCGTGAAGGTGCCGGTGAACACGATCGTCTTGCCCAATAGGCTCATGGCGACAAGCGTTGTTTTGCGAGCGCGAGGATCGCGCGATGAAAAGGCGTCCGATTTTTTGCGAGCGTCCGTGTCCGATACGACGCCACTTTGCGAGGAGCCTTTGGGACAAAAACTCTCCGCCCTCGCTCCAAGAGCCGAAAAATGTGAGAAAACCTACGCGCTCCGCAAGCGCAAACTAAGGCCCAAAGCCGTATGTAGCCGGACCCCGTGTATGACTAAGTCAATGATGACTAGATGAGGTAACAGTGTGGTGTCGTTCTCAATCGCACTCCACGCAGGGCACCTGATACGCGGCTTGTGGCGTCTCACCCACGGGCGGCGCATCGGGCGGCGGCACGGCAGCGGGCAGCGCGTCGCCCGGGGCCCACTTCCAGACGCTGACCTGCCGGTGGGGCGAGACCACTCCGAGATCGTCCTCCTCATGCAGCGGTGGCCCACACCCTTTCGCGCCCAGGTACCAGTTGCAGCACGGCATCACCACCGCGCCGAGCTGGGCGGACCAGCGCACATACTCGAGGCACTCGTCGAGTCCAATGTGCGCATGAGGCAGGACCAGCAGCACGCGCTCGCCCACCCACTTGCCCGCCGGTGAGGGTGCGGCATCCTGCAGCCGCGCGCGCCGCACCGTCAGCCGCTCAATGTGCTCCGACCATCGGGTTTCGTCACTGTGGAATCCGAGCGGCCCGCGCATCAGAGGGTCGACCGAGATGCATTTCCACTTGGTCCGAAAGCAAAAGAGGCCCGCGGTACGCGGCGTGAGTCCATCGCCCACGCACACGAGCAGCACGCTCGGGTCGTCGGGTCGAAAGGCGTCGCTCAGTTGTTCACGCACCTGATGAAGGAGGCTATCGGTGAGCATCAGTGACGACCATCCGTAGCCATCAAGTGGAACTGACGCACCGCGTTGAAGCACGCAAAGCTCTCCGTGAGCTCCTTAGCCGAAGGGAAGAGCCGCAGCTCGAGGATCTGCGGCGCGGACTTGAGGCCGAGCAGCTCGTCGGTGTACATCGTAAAGTGGAACGCACTCTTCTTGCCGACGATACGGCTGCGCAGCGGGTCTGGATCCGGGATGCCTTTCTTGCGCCTCCACGTGGTCCGCTGAGCCTTTTTATCTTTCATCGGACGATCATTCCACTCTGGCGTCTCAAATGGCGCTGCCGGAATGGACGCGCAGGTCACCGCCCAGTAGATGTCCTCGCTGCCGGTTGAGCGTGCGTGCGGCGCCTTGGTGCGCACGACTTTGCAAGATGTGGCCCGCTCGAGAGCACGTAGCAGCGACGCATTGAAGAAGTTGTCGCGTACGTCCGCGATGCCCGTTGCCGCTCTCGCCGCTGCCATCACGTCGGAGGCTTTGACAAACGAGAGAGGCGGTGCTATTTGATAGCCGGCAGCGACGACAAACGCCGACAACGCCTCGTCGACCTCGGCCGCTCCGCATCGCGTCGCCATGTTGTACTAGTATGAATGCCTATAAGAGAGGCGGACTCCGAGCTGACCTTATGCCTCTTCGCGTGTGTCGTACAGGGCATCTTGTGTGAACGTTAACACGACAGACGCGACAGCCGGTGCTACGGCACTGTTACTGCCCGCTCAGAATACTCACACCTTACATGACCTTGTGTGCATAACGTGTGAGTCATACGTCGACCACTCTTTATCTAGGACACACCATTCTTTAAGAGACACACCATCGAGGACTTGAGAATAGGCGAGAGATTGTGTTTTGGAGCTCGAAATGTTGAGCTTATGTGGCCAAGTGGTTCACGGGTCGATATTCGAGGCGAAGCCGGATTTTGATGCACATCTCCAAAGATCGCGAGACATCACATAGCTGGAGGGCCATAGACCGAGTCTAGGGACCATAACGCGACCAAAACGCGACCTCACAGGCCGTACTCGGGGTCACAATGTGACATCTGAGTGGCGACAGTGACTTGTGCTGGCGTGATTCTCGGTGTTGTATGACTCGGTGTTGTATGACTCGGTGTTGTATGATCGCGTTCTGAACGTTAACACGACAGACGCGACAATCGGTGCTACGGCACTGTTACTGCCCGCTCAGAATACACACACCTTATCGCGTGCGATCGGGTGCGTCCGCACACCGAGGGCGAGGCGTCGCACAGGCTTTGGGATTTTTGGTGGTAGGGTAGAGGGTGGGTGTGCTTTTGCGTGTGTGTTTTTTCACAGGGTTTTGGATTGAGGGGGCGAGGGTGCGCGGGAGCGTGTGAGTTTGGGTTCGTGCTGCACGCTGCATAAATCTTGGGCTTTTCAGTTACACAATCGCTGCCGTGTGACGCCCAAAGTTACACGGCTGTGAATCCAACGTGAAGGGCCAGATTACAGGACGGTATCCATCATGGAACCAGACAGGGGGGATCGCAGGGAGAACCCAATTATGGGGGTCTTTCCATCATGGAACCAGACAGGGGGGATCGCAGGGAGAACCCAATTATGGGGGTCTTTCCGCCGTTTGGGGGAAAGGGATTCCCAGGGGAAAGCCTTATAGGCACCCTGTTATATGCGGTTCATATGCCGCCCGCGCGCGCGAGGGCTGATTTTGCTCTAATCTTAGCGCGACCCATTTTACCTCTGGGCTCCTGTTTCCGGGTACCGGTAAAAAGACACCGTCCCGAAATAGCGTGTGTGTCCCGGCTCCCCCCGGTGTCTTTTTACGGTATATCCGGATAGCGTCCGCTCTCGATTTCTTCGATGAGGAGTGTGTGGGGATTGGACTGGACTTCTGCTCGGAGGTGCACCTGCCACGCTGGCGCCGCTGCGTACTCCGCCTGCCAACAAGCGCGTGCATGCAAGCCAGCATCGATCCCCGCATGTTCCCACTGCATCGCGTGCCAAGCGAAGCGGCGCCACCTGCACCGCCGCAATGCGAAGCCAAGCAGGCCAGTGGGTGGGACTACCATATGAATTCGACGCTGCTCACGCTCTGTAAGGGCCACTCGAAGATCACGTGCGCCATGAGGGCTCGGCGCGAACACCCGGCCGCCACGCTCAGCCTCGAGCACCGCCAAGGCTTCTTCTGCTGGATCCACCGCGCTTACAAGGTGACGGTTCGAAAGGCAATTGCCAACGAGCCCGCTGTCCATGAGTGGCATGCGTTCTGCAACCCGACCCGATACTGGAGCGGCAGACCAGACGATCCGCTGCTGCTGAACACCTTTTCGAGAGCACACAACCACTTTGCGCAGACGCATGAGGACGTGCGGCGCTACCTCTTCGTGCACCGTCTCGCCAGGCTGCCACCAAGCCTCAGGAGGAATGCTACAGGAGGGCCGTCGCTGGGGCCGCGGCGCGGCCGAAGCGTGGCGTACCTGCTTCATGGGGACCAGGTACACCGGCCCGCATTCAATCCAGGCCACGGATGGGTGGACATCCAAAACTTCTTCACCGTGCAGCGAGTGCTCGCACGTCACCGAGTGCTCGGTGTGAACAGCTCAGACCTCGCCGCGTCTATGGATGTCTATCCGATGGCCGGCGCGAACGGCATGGCGGAGCCCCCTTGGGAAGGCAACGCGCACCTGTGGCGGGCTCTCACCTCGGGCGTCGTCCACCGCGCGGCGAGGACTCTCCCTAAGGGGAATCAGGCACATCGGCGCTCGCATAGGGAGGCGTGGAACGACCTCGGTTCGTCTTCTGCGGTCGAGCCCGTCGACACTTTGGTGCTCTCGCCGCAGCCCGGGGTGGGGATCCTCTGGGCAGCGGGCAGCGGGGAGCAGAGCAAGTGCCCACACAACAGCGCGATCCTGTGGTCCCTGCGCCGGCATCTCGCCTCCCAGCTCGACCCCATCTTGCCGTCCCTCGCCCAACTCGTCGGACGCCATGCGCCGGATGGGCGGCGGCCGATCGTCCAAATCTTCTCGCACGCTCGCCACGCGTCGGAGGTGCTGAGTGCGGCGCGCGCGCGGCGGCGGCTTGTTTATGTCGTCACGCGCGCGCCCCCCGGCATCAACACCCTCCTCAAGTGCCATCGCTGTTTATGGAATGTGGAAGCACTCGCCGATGCGATCGCACACGCACTACCCGGATCCACTGTGCTGCTCGCCAACCCTGGCGAGCTGCCGTTCCTCGAGCAGCTCTTACTCTTCCGAACCGCGGATGTGCTCGTCGGTGTGCACGGCTCGGCGTTTGGATGGGGCTTCTTCCTCACACCGACACAGGCGGTACTCGAGCTTCCCCTTCCCGGCTCCCCAGGGTTGAACGATTGGCTCTTTGCCTCCATGGGCAGTCGCACATCGACTATCATGGCGTGCGTGCCACAGGCGCACTATGGGCGCGGCTGCGGTGAAGAGGGGGGTGACGCGCACATCCCGGTGGTCACGAGCAGCCTGCTCGAGCTCGTCGAGGAGCTCGACACGACGCAGGACCAGCCGCTCGTTTGGCACAAGCTCGGATGGAAGCCCGACTCGGTGTACACTGGCTGGATGGAAGCCGCCACAGGCCAAAGCCGTCCTGGAGGCGGACACGGAGGCGAACAAGGAGGGGGAGCTCAAGCCGCAAACACCCCGTGGCTGCGCAAGGTGATGCGAAAGGCTGGACACCGCCGTCGCTAAGCGATCGTCGCGTGGCTAGAGACGTGAAGGCCAGCAGCCACTTCACGCAATTCCAAACGCGCCAGTTCTGAGGAGCGCGGGTGTGGCCGATATCACTGACGGATGAAGTCTTCATGACGTTCGTCGCGTCCCTGCGTATACGCAGCGTCGGGTGCGTATACGCAGGTAGGTGCGTTTACGCACCCGACGCCGCGTTTACGCACATGTGTGTATACGCGGGTGTGGGTGCGTATACGCGGGTGGGTGTGTATACGCAGGCAGGGGTGCGTATACGCGGGGGGTGCGTATACGCAGGCAGGGGTGCGTATACGCGGGTAGGTGCGTATACGTAGATGATGTGCTATACACTAAGTCGCGTCGGGTGCGTATACGTAGTACGGTACCCCCTCGCGTGTGTATAGAGTATACACACAGGTGTTTGCTATTTCTGCGGCGTATAGGTAAACGGAATACGCGCACCCCAGACCGCCGTAAACGCAGGAAACGACAAACCGTACTGTTGAATTCTATTTCCGGAACAACTTTGCTAGTAGCTGTGGGCTGCTGCCCACGCACCGGGCGTCGAGGCCTCGGGCGATCTTCTTGCGAGGGCGATCCCAGATCGGGCGATCGCACGAGGGGATTCCCCGGGCGATTGGGGGCTTCCGGGGTAACTGGGCGAGCGCGCGGGGTAGCTGGCGCGCGGAGGGCTCTGGCTCGATCTGGCTCGATCTTCCGGCGGAGGGCGATCTGGCTCGATCTGGCTCGATCTGGCGCGCGGAGGGCTCGATCTCCCGGCGGAGGGCGATCTCTTCGCTATCCGCTCGGCGAGGCGCGCCTGCCGTTGGCGCTCCCAGTCGAGCAGGCGTTCGCTCGCAGGCCGGCCGTCGGTCGACTGCTGCCGGTCACTCTCGGTGACGAGCTGAGGCGCGAAGGTGTACCCGTCGAGCTCGATAGAGCGTAGCTGCTCCTGCCGTTCCATGGTGAGGCGCTCGAGCCGAGCCTGCCGTTCGACTGCGCACTGGTAGAGATGCTCGGTGCGCGCCGCGCCTTTCACAGGAGAGGCGCCCGTCGTGCGCTGCCTGAGCGCGTCGGCGGCCTGCTCCTCCTCGCGCCGCACATGCAGCACGAGCTCCTCCCGCCGCTGCAGCCGCATCATCGCCTCAAAGTGTCGCTGCGCACCCTTGGCCGCCGCCTCGGCCGCTGAGACGACGCGGGGCGCGTGCGCCGTCTCGGGCAGTCGAGGCGCCGTCTCGGGCAGTCGAGGCGCCGTCTCGGGCGCGGTACCGCTGCCTGCGAGGCTGCCAGAAGCGGCGTTCGCGTCGGCAGCCATCGCGTCGGCAGCCACGGCTGGGAGCGCCGGCGGGGCGGGCGGCAGCTCCTGCGGCCGATCGTGAAGCGCCTCGCGCTCCTTCTGTCGCTGCTGCAGCTCCTGTGCGCGTTGGTAGAGCCGTGCGCACGCCTCCGCCTCCGCCGCCTCCTCGTCGGCCGTTCGCTGGCGCTCGTCCGCATTCGAGCGCCCCTTGTGACGCTCGGCCACCACCTTGCGCCACGCCTGCTCGCGCTGGAGCGTCTTGGCAATCGCGTCCGCTCCATGCTTATACAACCGCTCGTGAGCGGGCTCGAGCCTGGGCGCCGTGGCGAGCGCCGGCGCCGGAGCGTTGACGGGAGCGTCGCCAGCGCTCGCCACGGCGCTCAGACTGGCCTGCAGCAGCGCCAGGGGGAGCTGGAGGCCTTCCGCAATCGGGCCGTTGGGGATGCTCTTGCCGCCCTGACGTTTGCTGACGCTGCCCTTGATGCTGCGTGGCGTCGTGCCGTCCGCCCCCCTTATGTCCACGCCCGCCTCCTCCGCGTCCACGCCCGCCTCCTCGGTACCGCCGTCGTCGTCGTCATCGTCGTCGTCGTCACCGTCGCCGTCGCCGTGCCCCTCGCCGCGCTTGGCGGTGGCCTGCGTCGAACGAGCGGGTGTGTCGTGCCTAAAGGGGGACAGACTCTTGGCAGGGGTGCGCGCCAGCGTCCCTCGACGCTCACCACGACGCGTGAGCGCCAGGTCGCCCTGCGGCAGGACCCGCCCATCCCAGCGCTCATGCTCCCTCTCCTCCTCGGCAAGCTGCTGCCGCTTCATCTCGAGTCGCTCGCGCGTGTTCGCCGCCTCCGAGTACAGCCGCCGGTGCACCGGCACGCCCGCGAGCTTCTCATCGACGAGTCGGCGTGCGCGGCTCGTGCTCGTAGGGGCGAGGTCGGCACGCGCTTCGGCCGCAAGCCGCTCGGCCTGTGCTTGCGCCTCCGCATGGGCTCGCTCCTCGAGGGCCAGCAGCGAGTCCGCCCAGCCCGCAATCAGTCGATCCTCGACGAAGCCCTCACGGTGCAACTTCTTGGACTTGGGCGTGATGTATGGGTGGAACTTGGATCGATCGGCTTGCTGCGCCGCCACCTCCTCGGCCATAGCCTGGCGCTGCTCTCGCGCCTCGCTGAGCGTCTCCGCCATCCGATGCAGCCGCTCCCAGACTGGCCGCTCCGGCTCGATCGCAGGCGCCGTCGCTAGCGGACTCGTCGCACTCCAATCCACGCGGCCGAGTTGCATGGTGGCGAGCTCGGCTGCCACGGGGGCGTGCCCATCCAACGCCCGCAGCGCGAGAGCCACTCGACCCCATTCGTCGCCCACTTCGTTCGCCACCACTGGTGCGTAGGCCTCGGGCGCGTAGGCCTCGGGTGCGCCCTCCGCAGCCCCTGCTCTCTTTCGCAGCTCGTGCCGCTGCGTCACCGCGATCCCCGCGTACTTGCGCAGCCTCTTGTCGAGCTCGCGGTACGAGATCGAGCCCGATCCATCTTCATCGAGCTCGCGAAAGATTTGGTCGATGTGTGCAGGCTGCGCCGACTCGAAGCCGAGCGAGAGCACCGCCTGACGAAACTCCCGCGCCGAGACGAGCCCGTTGCCGTCCGTATCCCAGCTCCCAAAGATCTCTTGCACGCGCGTCACCGAGCGAGCGAGCGCATCGCGAAGCAGGATCAGGGTGTTGGGCGTCGTGCTGGGCGTCCTCCCCACAGTCGCATCGGCAGCCGATGCTCGGGGCGTCAGGCCATGTGGCTTGCGAGCGGCGGTCTTGGACCGGTCGGGTGCAAAGGTATACTCGCCCTTTTCGAGCTGCCGCAGCTCCGCGCTCGTGTACACGAGTCCACAGCCGAGCGAGGCGGGGCCGACCGGCGGCGGGGGAGGCAGCCGCCCACTCTCCTTTTCGAGCCCCGCGCGGATTGTGTAGTCGAATTGGTTTGGGTCGAGTTTCTCGTCCTCCTTCGACCCTAAGGCGCTCCGCCTCCTCCTCGCGCGCTGCCGCGCTGCCTCGTCGTGCAGCCGAGCGTGAGGCGACGCGTGACTGCTGGCGAGTGTGCCGCGAGCGGAGCCTGCATCAACGCCTGCCTGGATAGCCGCGGCAGTGGCGACACTATTCGCTGCGGCCGCGTCGTCGTCGTCGTCGTCGTCGTCGTCGTCGGCGGCGGCCTCGCGTTGTCGCGACTCGCGTGCGAGGCGCGCCGACACCGGGTTGATCGCAGGTGTGAATGCGTACCGGCGCTCGGGGAGCGCGTCGATGCCCGAGGCTGACAGGTGGCCCGTCGGCGACATGAGCGACGGCGAGGGCGCGCCGTCGAATGAGTCGTGAGAGGCGCGGCTTCGCGCGGACGCGTGCGAGCACGGCGTCATGCTCGGCATCGCCCTCGCCCTCGCAGAGCAGGAGGCGCGACTCGCGCGGCTCGGGAGCGAGCTGCCGCACTCGCTGCCGTTGCCGCTCAGCTGCTGGTGCTGCTGGTGCTGCTGGTGCTGCTGGTGCTGCAGGTGCTGCTGGTGCTGCTGGTGCTGCTGGTGCTGCTGGTGCTGCTGGTGCTGCTCGGCACGCCGACGCAGCATCGAGCTGAGCTCCTTGTACTCGATCTTGCCGCTGCTGTCCGTGTCGAACTGGTCGAAGAGCTCGAGCGCCTCTTCACGCGACACGTCGAGTCCGAGCGGCGCCATCGCCTGGTAAAACTCCTTCTGAGAGATGAGCCCGTCACCATTCTCGTCCCAGTCGCGGAAGAGGTCGATGACGCGCACGGCGTTGTCCGCGAGCGCGTCGCGAATCAGCTCGCTCACCATCCGGCCGCTCGAACGATCGAGCTTGACCGTCGTCGAGAGCGCGGCGCCGCGCCGGCCGCCCGCCGTCTTGCGCAGCGCGTGCTTCTGCTCCGGGATCAGCTTCGCGTACTTCTTGAGCCGCCGGTCAAGCTCGCTGCGAGAGATCGTGCCGTTCCGGTCCTCGTCGAACTCTACGAAGATCGCATCTATCGCTGCATCCTGCAGGTCGCCGAAGCCGAGCGAGCGCACGGCGCGTCGGAACTCTCGAAGGTCCACCACGCCGTTCCCGTCCTCGTCCCACTGCTCGAGGATCAGGGCAACGCGGGCGTGGCTGCGAGCTAGCTCATCACGCAGCAAAGAGGCGCGAAGGTTCCGCTGCTGCAGCTCCTGCGGGGACAGCAGCGGCTGCTGAGGCGGCGGCGGCGGCGTCAGCTGCTGCTTGACGGCTGCTGGCGGCGGCAGCGGCAGCGGCGGCGGCGGCGGCGGCGGCGGCGGCGGCGGCGGCGGCTGCGGCTGCGGCTGCGGCTGCGGCGGCTGCGGCGGCGGCGGAGGCGGCGGCGGCAGCGGCGCAATTCCCGCGAGCGACTCAGAGGCTGGGAACGGCTGTGAGTCCTCGGCGGTGACGGCGGCCGCCTCGAGAGCGTTTCCACCGCCGCGTTGCTCTGCCGTCGGATCCACCAATGGTGGCGGCACTCCATTGGTCGCCGCAGCAACAGTGGAGCGCAGCTCCTCGAGCCACAGCGCCGCGATCGCCGGACTAGTGGCCCGCAGCCGAAGCAGCTCGCCGTTGACGGCGAGCGTGAGATCATGTGCGGAGCCAGAGGCTGCGGCTGCCATGGCTACCGCTGGCGTGGCTGCGGGGCCTAGCCTTATGGCCTTCACCATCGAGAGAGGCACCATGCCAACCGGCTCGCCGCCCTCTGCCTTGGAGTAGACGAGCAGACGATTGGCACGGCGGAGCTCCAGCCAGCGGAGGCGCCACTGGAAGCGGCCGCGCGATAGTTCCTCGAGCATCTTGAACCAGCCAGGCGCAATCGCGGCGGGAGCCTCCATGGGATCAATAGATGCCGCCATCACAGATCCACGTCGATTTCGTTTCGTGTGCAACGCGTCAAGTGTGAATAACAAATTCTGGGAAAATTGGCTCGGACGCACCCCGACTCATGTCTCATCGCACTCCGTCACAGTCCTCGGCTCAGAAAGATGTCTCGGTATTGTACAAAGCGGTCCCCACCTTCGGGGCAGAGGGCGAGGCACTTGGCCTCGTTGACGCCATATTGCTGCAGCCGCTCAAAGAAGATGCGAGTCGCTTCACTGTAGAGCCTCCAATCGTACCCGTCGACCATTCCGCCCCACGCAGTGAACGATCCAGGCAACAGAGCTTGGTCCCTTGCAGGCCGCGTGTTCGTGAACTCGACTGGCAGGCAACGACCGCCGTGCATGGCGTGGAAGAGGCAGACGCTCAGGTCGTATAGGTCCGTCAACCCCACAAACGCAAAGCCCGAGAGCCGATCGACGGCCTTATCAACATCTGGTATGACGGCCCTGCACCCATACTTCATCCAGAGGCACGAGAGGCCAAACTGCTGGCCGGCGAGCTGGGTGGTCTGCGAACCGCGGATGCGGCGAGCGTACTCTTCCTTGGTCACCCGCGAGCCGTTGATTTGCTCATCCATCGTGAACCAGTCGTAGGCTGAAGCGGCCCGTAAGGCGGGGTCGCGGAAGAGGCCGACAAAGCGTCCTTGGTAGGACTCGAAGGTGGCATCGTCGACGGCAAAGTGGTTGCCAAAGTTGTCGTCCTTCATCCAGAAGATGGGGCCATCGTCCCAGAACCATGCCTTGGGTGGGTAAGCCTCCATCAAGCCTCGCTCGTCGTCTCCGATGTCAACGTGCTCGGGCAGGGATTGGTTCGCCCAGTGGACCAGCGTGTTGCCGAAGGACGTGCCACACTTTGGGACGTGGTGCCAAGCGATGCGCACGGGAACGTTTTCTATCAGACGCCTGAGAGTGGCGCCGCCATGATCCGCATGAATGGGGTACAGTGTCTTTCTCGAAATGTTCGTCACTCGTCGCAATGAATCAAAGTCCTGCCCAGCCGGCATCGTCTTTGCTGACTTCGTTGCACGGAGCTGAACGGGGTTGGCGTAATGAGCGTACGTTGGATGAAGGACGTCAGCGTACGGATTTGCCGTCACCCGCCGCAACGAGTCGAATTCCTGCTCCGCCGGCATCGTGTACGATAAGTTCTGCTCCGCTGTGTGCGTCACCTTGAGCTCGCTTGGTTGCGCCTCGAGCTGTTTTTCTCGTACACCCACCTCCGGGCTCAGCTCCTGCACGGGTTCCAGCGCAAAGCTTAAAAACAAAGCATAAATTGTCCACATAACAAGCCTGCTTTTGGCCTTCTGCAGCCTGAAGGCCGCCCTGTGTGCTGGAAATGGCAATCCCGAAAAGGCAAGTCTCGTCTCCCAAAAGGAGACTCTGTTCACATTCACGTTTCTCTTCGAAAATACTCGAATTTTGGGGATAGGGGCCCGCAAGCCCCAACTACCGGCGGCGGGGTGGCATGCGTGAAATCGTTTTCTCATCCGCTGATTGGGATAACGACTCGCACGCTCCGCTTGCAAAAGCTGAAGTGCCGTTGAGCTAAGTCCTGTTCGTTGAGGTTCCTAAGCGACTACTACCTATAGCGCGCTGCCGCCGGAGAAGAGAAAGCGTTGCCGTTGGATGGCTGAGATGCTGCCTTCTCGCGCGCCGCCTTCTCGCGCGCGAGCGCCCTTGCGGCCTCACCAAAGCCGCCACGGCCGTGCGGGATGCGGATCATGCCCGGTTTGGAGTGCGGCGGCGGTATGAGCGGAGAGCAGCCTGCAAAGGCGGGGGGAGGTTCGACCTGCGCCCCGCCGGCGACAATGTCCGCTCGCGGCAGCGGGCATTTGCGGTGGGCTACCGAACGCACGGCCACCTCGAGGACGAGCGCGACTGGTCGCGAGCCGTCTGGATTGACGGGCTGCTCGTCGTCATCAGGGAGTGCGGTGAGCATGTCTTTGATCCGAAACTGGCCTGCCGCCTCGGCCTCGGCCCAGCAGCGCGCGTTACCCTCCTCTGGGGGACTTGCGTCGAGGGCTGGGTTCGCAAAGACGACGGCGGCGCGCTCGCACGCGTCGAAGGTGGTGCGGAAGGCGTCGACCGAGTCGAGGTACACGCAGATGTGGTACGCGTATGCCGCGTCCGAATCATGCGCGGCAGGGGCGAGCGCCGCCTCATTGCTGCCCGCCACAGGCACGCGTTCATCGAAAATGAGCTGCTGGCCGCTCGAGAAGCGTACCATCGCATGCGCTGTGGGCGGCCCGTCGCCCACGGGCGGACGCTCGACGAGCTCGCAGCGCGATGCCATCAGCACGTGCGACCAGAAGGCCTGCAGCGGCGCGGCTGTCCCCGGTCGAACGATGTGCACGAGACGGGTAAGCGCGACTAGGCCGCCGATGCCACCGGGGTGCGAACCGTGTGCGTAGATGTAATAGCTCGGCGGCACACGGCGCACGAGCAGAGTATTGCCGTGCGGGCAGTGGCAGAGCAGCCGCTGGCCGTTGAGGTCGTCGAGAAGCTCGGGCAGCTCGATGGAGCCTGTCCAGTCAATCTGGCGTGCCTCTATCATCGGCGCTATCACCTGCTGGCATTGCTCCGTGAGGCGCTGGCATACCCTCGGCAAGGCCTCGCGGGTCCACATCTCGATGTGGCCGCGCCACACCTGTGCGACCGCGCCGCATCGCATGCGCAGCTGCGACGCGCCTGCATTAATGACAAGCACCGAGGCATCCGAGCACGTGGGGTCTTCGACGGCGCCGAGGCCGGCCACGTAGAAGGCCCGAAACACATCGACGTCGAGGATATCGAGTGAGAGGTGTGCAAGCAGAGTGAGCATGCTTATAGACCGCCGCGACCACACGGCTGCTCGCTGCTCGCACGTCCCGCACAAGGCCAATCCGAGGTACACTCAGCGCCAATGCTTCGGGCGCTTGTGACAGCGCGTTTGGATGTCATTACATGTACATGTAGCAGCAAACCTGAAGCAAAGCTACTCATTCACTCTTGAGATTCCTATTCTCGAGACCAGTTCTCGTTACGAAAGTTGCGATGTCAACCCTGCCCGCGATCCACAAGCCGCCGTCAGAGGCAGTATCACCGACGCATGCCGAGCTGAGGCCGCTTGGCCCATTTACCTTCCCCAACTCGGTGTACCTAAAGCCCTCGGTCTCGCTGCCCGATTTCAAGACCATGCACCAGACGGTCAATTATGCTCGTGCCGGCGCTGCGCAGACACGGATGGAGATGCTACAACGGCAGTTTGAACACGCGGGCATTTCTGAGCACTCGCTCAGCCGCAAGAAGCGCACAAAGGCAGTCGTCGAGAGTCCGAGCTCAGAAAGTGACAGCCGTCCCTTTGGCTGGCGCAGTCGCAGCACTGCACAAGACTTGAGCGGCAGCCCCGGACAGGACCATGGCAGCTCGGGCAGCCCGGATCGCCCCTTAAACCTGCCAGAACTGCGCGCGATCCTGTGTACCCACCCCTTATCCTCCATCGATCATCTTCTGACGCCTGAAAGGAGCGAAGTGCCGGTGCCGGCCGTGGCCACTTCGGTGCAGTTTTCGCAAGCGCCACCGGCCGCCGCCGCTACGGTGCAGTTGTCGCCGCTGCCGCCACCGCCTATACAGCAGGAGGCGTTCGGCTCGATCCTGAACATGATCGAGCTACGGGTAGCCGAAGCACACACGTACCGTGCGCTCGGCCGAGATGGAAGGAAGCCGCTCAGCGACGTGCTTGAGATGAGCTCCCGCGCGTGCGCGAAGAGCTGCCTACGCGCGCTCCACCAGGTGGCAGCGGTGAACTCACACCTGGGCCCGCTCCTGACGCGGATCGCCGACACCCTTGAATCATGTATCCTCTCTCCCGAGCACTGCGACGACGCTGGAGTCCCGTTGACATATGAGCAGGTGGCGAAGCTAGTGCTGATGCCGATGCTGCGCGACACGCTCGCGCGTGCTGAGGAGGCGGATGCGGCACGAAAGAGGGCCCTCGAGGCCGAAGAGGCGGCGCACGCCCACTCACGCGAGCTGCAGAGCGCGATCGAGGAGCAACAGAGAAAGATCCGACAGTTCGATAAAAAGTACTTCGCGCTCAATGTCGAGGCCGGCAACTTTCGCCGAGAGGTCCTCAATATGCAAGCGGAGAATGAGGTGCTCGAGGAGATGGCGCAGGGAGCACAGGACGTGCGCGTGCTCGAGGAGTTGCAGGCAGAGGTTGCCAAGCTGCGCGAAGGCGCCGAGTTGGCGCAGCAGCGCGAACATGACCTCAAGATCAAGCTCGAGGGCACAGTGCCGCTCGATGAGCTCACCGTTGCCCTCGCGCGCGGCGACTCTGCGAAGGCTGAGCTCAAAGCGGCGAGGCAGCGTCTCGCCGCCCTTGAGAAGAAGATGGCCAAGCTCAAAACGGCAATGATCATCTCCTCCGCCACGGGTGCGAACCCGCTCGATGCGCTCCGGCGCAGTATGAGCAGTGCCCCCGCTGCTGACGAGCCCGATCTATAATGTTCTATCTGAAACCCTTGATCTGAAAGCCTTCATCCAAGCCGCTCAAAGCCATGGCCAGAGATCTAGCCGTGTGGCTTCCGGATGGGATGACGTGAACAATGGTATCCGTGGCTATATCGGAGACGGCCGCGCTCCATTGCTTTAAACCCAGGTTTTAGGAACTAGCAGCAGTGTGAATCGGCTGTGAAATCGAGAGTTCCTGCCATTTCCGAGAATTTTCTTTCGCCGCCGCCACCCTCGCCCTCGCCGCCGCCACGTCCGCCCTCGCCGCCGCCAATGCCGTCGCAGCCCACTATCTTCTGGTTCCGTAAGGCCCTTCGCCTGCACGATAACCCGGCGCTCCTGGCGGCCATCGATGGCGCCAGCAAGCTCTACCCCGTATTTTGCCTCGACCCCTGGTTCGTATCGTCCGGCCGCGTGGGCAACAACCGGCTGCACTTCCTCCTCCAGTCGCTCCAGGATCTCGACAGCAGCCTGCGCGCGCTCGACTCCCGGCTGATCGTGCTACGCGGCGACCCCGAGGTCGAGCTGCCGCGTGCCATACGCGCTTGGAACGCCGAGCGGCTCGCCTACGAGATCGATACGGAGCCTTATGCGAAGATCCGGGATGCAAAGATCAATGAGATGGCCCGTGAGAGAGGGGTGCAGGTGGTCACGCGTTGGGGTCACACGCTCACCGACCTCGACGCGCTACTTAAGCGGCATCCTGGTGGCAAGCCAACGACCACTTACTCCAGCTTCCTCAATCACCTTGACAAGCAGCTGAAGGCGGTGCCTCTGGCCGTGCTCAATAAGCCGCGCCAGCTGCCACCCGTCGTGGACGCCGACCTAGCCGGCCTCGGCGCCAGCGCCGCGACCTCAGCCTCCTCATCGGCGGCTCCGGCGAGCGACGCCGCCGACGCCTTCGGAGTGCCGAGCGCAGCGGCCCTCTGTCTCGGCCCCGCAACATCGGGTGTGATCCTGCGCGGTGGTGAGACCGAGGCGCTGGCGCGCATGGAGGCATGTCTTTCACAGCAGGGTGGCGCGTGGGTGGCTGCCTTTGAGAAGCCTTCCACGTCACCCACAGAGATCGACCCGTTCGGGCAGCACACGCGCTCGACCACGTGCCTCTCGCCCTACCTCAAGTTTGGATGCCTCTCCGCACGCGTGCTGCATGAGCGCGTGGCGGCCGTGTACGCGGCGCACCCCAAGCACGCCAAGCCGCCCACCTCGCTGCACGGTCAGGTGTACTGGCGCGAGTTCTACTATGCGTGCGCGCACGGCACGCCCAACTATGAGATGATGGCGGCCAATCCGATCTGCCGCCAGATCCCTTGGGAGGATGACCCCGAGCTGCTCGCCGCCTGGAGGGAGGCGCGGACGGGTTACCCGTGGATCGACGCGGCGATGACGCAGCTGCGAGAGGAGGGCTGGATACACCACTTGGCACGGCACGCCGTCGCGTGCTTCCTCACGCGTGGTGACCTGTGGCAGAGCTGGGAGAAAGGCGCCGAGGTCTTCGAAGAGCTGCTACTCGACGCCGATCCTGCCATCAACCGCGGCAACTGGATGTGGCTCTCATGCTCGTGTTTCTTCTACCAATACTTCCGATGCTACTCGCCCGTCGCCTTCCCCAAAAAGTACGACAAGGACGGCGCGTATGTGCGCAAGTGGCTGCCGCAGCTCAAGGACTTTCCCGCCAAGTACATCTACGAGCCATGGAAAGCGCCTATTGCGGACCAAAAGAAGGCCAATTGCATCATCGGGCAGGACTACCCCAAGCCCATCGTCAACCACGAGCTTGTGAGCAAGGCCAACATGGACCGCATGAACAAGGCCTATGCGGCCCACAAGGCCGCCGGTGGAGGGGGCGGTGGCGACGAGGGCGGTGGCGACAAGGGCGACGAGGGCGACGAGGGTGACGAGGGTGGCGAGGGTGCTGGTGGTGGCGGCAGTGCCGGCGCTGGCAAGAAGCGCGCACTCACACAGCAGAAGCTGCCAATGAGCAAGAAGGTGCTGCCGCGCGTGGAGCCGTGAGCGACCGGCTCTTCTCTGGCGGCGGCGCGCGGGGGGGGCGGGCGGAAGCGCGTCGATTATATTTCGTGGCGCCGTGTAAACGAAAAGGCGGTACACCGCGGCACGCGGGGCACGCACGGGGGCCCGCCCGGACCGCCCGCCCCCCGGCGCGGCGCGCCCGCCCGGAGACCGGACCGACTAAAAGATCAAATTTTCAGTTTTCACCGCGACGTGTTACAACACAGAAACATTCGAGATGGTGTGCATATCTCTTTGAATCCGCGAAACCTTCGGCTAAGGCCCCGATTTTGCGGGGCGCCGCTCACAGTCACGAGTCAGAACAGATTTTCTCGATTCTGCTGGTGCCTCGTCGGGACGAGTCCGGCCCGCGACACACACGCAGGCGACGCCGCGCGCGGCTGCGGCCGTGGCCGAGCGAGCTTCTTAGCCCTTCTTCATCTTGCGTCCCGCCTTGATGACCTCGTCCACAAGGAGCAGCTGCGAGGCGATGACGGCCGCCGAGTCGAGCATCTGGCGCTTGACGGTGTAGTTGTCAAAGATGCCCGCGGCCACGGGGTCCTGAGGCTCGCCAGTGTAGATGTTGATGCCGATCTTGGGCGATCCCTTGGCCGCCTCCTCGAGGAGCTTGAGCATCGAGTCCTGCGCGTCGTAGCCCGCGTTCTCGGCGAGGGTCTTCGGGATGCAGAGCAGCGCCTCTGCATATGCCTGCACGCCGAGCTTGGCGCGCCCCGAGATGGTGGACTTGAACTTCATGAGCTCGGCGTGCGCGAGCGTCTCGAAGCCGCCTGCACCTGGCACGAGCGTGCCGTCCTTGAGCGCGTTCGCCACCGAGCGCGTGCCGTCGCGCACCGCCTCGAGGATCTGCGCGATGACGTGCTTGTGCGCACCCTTGACGAGGATGGAGCACGAGAAGGGGTTGCGCGTGCCCTCGAGGATGGTGTACACGTCGTCCGTGTTCGGGAGCGCGATCTCCTCGCAAGAGTCGCAGTAGCCCAGGCACTCGACGGAAAGAGCCTCGAGCGAGTTGATCTGCTCGCCACCGCACGCGAGGGTGACGCGCTCCATGTTGCGCCGCTTGGCGCGCCGAAGGGCGAGGATACCCTCCTTGGCTAGCATGTCGAGCGCGAGCGGGTCGATGCCCTTCTGGTTGATGATCACGAAGGTCTCGTCCGGCGCGCACGCCTTCTTCTTCAGGTCGAGAATCTGCTGCGTGCGGTCGTCGACCCACTTGCGCTCGGCACGGACCATGGACTCGCGTTGCTCAGCCGAGTTGTAGTAGAAGCCCGAGTTGACCTCCGACTTCTGGTACTCGAGGTCGTAGTTCATGGTGAGCACGCGGCACTTTTTGAGCGCCTTGGGCATGCCAGGGTGCCGCCCGCCGTGGTCCATGACCAGACCCTTGACCAGCCGCGAGTCGGTGCCCGCCTTGTGCATCATGTGCATAGTCTCGATCATGTGCAGGTCGACGTCGAAGCCACCAAGCTCGTTGGGCTTGCGGATGCAGAGCACCGCGTCGACGACGATGTCGGTGAAGAGGTCGGCGAGCTCCTGGTGCATCTTGGTGCGTAGCGACGCGCTCGCGATCTTGACCAGCAGATCGCGATTCGTCGTGTCCATCTTGAGAGCCGACGAGTCGATGTACTTGAGTATGTGCTCCTTGGCGGCCTCGATGCCCTCGGTCAGCAGCCGCGGGTGCACGCCGTCGGTGAGGTGGCGCTCGGCTTGCTTCATGAGCTCGCCCACGATGAGCACCGCCGACGTCGTGCCGTCGCCGGTGATGTCGTCCTGCGCCGTCGCAATGCGTGCGATCATCATCGCCGTCGGGTGCTGGATCTGCATCTCGTTGAGCAGCGTGTTGCCGTCCTTGGTGAGCTTAATGTCGCCCGAGCCCGAGACGAGCATCTTGAGGGTGCCCTTGGGTCCGAGGTTGGACTTGAGCACGTCCTGCAGCCCACGCGCCGCGTTTATGTTCATCATCGACGCCATGCCCTTGGAGAGCGTCTCCGCACCCGGGTTGACCTGCCGTGCCGCCGCGCCCGCTGACATGGCTGCAGATACGCGTGCTGCGGTTTGAGGTGAAGCCTACGGCTTCGGTGCTGCAAACCTGATGGGCGAACGTGCGTGCAGATGGTCAGGCAAGCGCAGCGGACAGAGGATGGAGCCTCGGGCAGCAGACTGGCAGGCGACCCCGAGATCGGAGAGCCGCTTCCTCTCGGCTGCACGCGCGTGTGGCCGCACGGGCGAGCCTGGCGACGCACAGCACGCTAGCGTTTTACGTTGCGGGCGCGGCCACTGCGGCGTGCAGCAGGCAGCTCTGCGGCGGCGTTGCTTGCGCACTTTGGAGAGCGCAGAGGCAGAGGGCCGTTGTGGAATTGAGGAAAGTTGGCTGCAAATGCCCTAACGCGATGACCTTCATTCCTCATTCGCGTAACAAGTATTTGATGAGTGTCTTTCGTAGCGTAGTCGTTCGCGTCAGCGCTCCAACGGGCGTCTGCACTAAGGGGGTAGGTCTGACCTACCCCCTTATCTGCACAGCGCATCAGGACCCTCGCCCGCCGCAGGTACAGCCGCGCGGCTCGCTTTTGCGTGCAGGGGCATGCCAAGGGCCGACGCACGAAAGCCTGTCGGGGCGCTGCCGTGTGGCGGCACCACCCGCCACACAGCGTGGAAAAGCCGGAATGCAGATTGCCGGACGCGCTGGATGCCTCCTGCAGCAGCACATGCGTACCGTATCTGCATCTTTTGGGCGCCTGCGGATCCAGCCCTCTGGCCGGTCCTGTCGCCGCGCGTGCGTTGCCTGAGATTCGCGGCTCGTCTCCCGTGCGCCCTCCTCCAGGTCCTCCATTGCGGCTGCAACGATGCTGGCTATCATGCATGCTGCCGCACTTGCGCAGCCAGCGACTTCGCCATCACAGCTCCTGGTGCTTGGCATGCACCACTCGGGCACGTCGATCGTGTCCAACCTGACGATGATGATGGGTGCCTATGGTGGCGAGATGGACGAGCTGCTCCTGCACCCCGAGAACCCGCTCAAGTATTGGGAGCGCCGCGATGTGGTCGCGCTCGATGAGCAGCGGCTGACGGCTGGCGTGAGCGCGCGTGTGTCCGAGCGGTACGACGTTCCCGAGTGGATCGCGTACGGCTTCGATGCTGGCAAGGCCGCGACCAAGGTGCACGAGATGCCCGAGGCCAAGGCGGTCGTCGCCAAGCTCAACACGCAGCGGCCTTGGGTGACCAAGGACCCTCGCATGTGCCTCGTTGCCGACGAGTGGATGGAGCTGCTCGACGCGCCGCTGTGCGTGATCGTGCACCGCGAGCCGCTCCCGGTGGCCAACTCGATGATGATCTATTCGCACAATGTCTCGCTCGCCGAGTGGGCTTCGGTTTACGAGGCCTACTACACTAACGCCATGCGCGCGTGCCACGGGGTGTGTGCTTCTCCCTTCCTATCGCTTGTTGAGCCCCCTCCTCCTCTCAGCCTGGTCCCGCATGTCGCCGCCACCGCCGCCCGCGCGTACCGTCGTTCGAAGGCGGGCCGCCCTCGGCGCTTCCAACTCTCCTCACGCCGCCCGCCCTTGCGCCGCCCTCTTCTTTGCAGAAACCCACCGTTGTTGTGCAGCACGCCGAGCTGGTTGCCAACCCATTGGCTGCCACAGTCAAGCTGTACAATGACCTCGTCGCCGCTGGCGTTGCGGGACTCACGCTGCCCACGGAGGCGCAGGTGGGCCGCCTGCTGCGCCCGTCGACCGAGCATGCGCACACGTACCTCGCGTCGGAGCGGGCGGCCGTTGGCCCGTCCGTCCACGCGCTCTCGATGGCGCTCTCGTCGGCCGACCGCTTGCCCGCGGCGCAGCTCCCGCGCGCCAGCTGGCACGTGGCCGAGCGCAAGGCGAACGAGGCGATCGCCACGCTGCTCACCACGGACAACAGGGACTACCTGCGCGGCGCCCTCGTCCTTGGCTCCTCCATCCGCTCCTTCGACTCTTCGCGCGACATGGTGCGCGGCGTCGCCGCGCGCGCGCCCCCCGAAAAAGACCATCCCCAAGAGAACTGCCTCCGCGCAGCGCCGCCCCCCTGCCCGTCGTGTGCCCAGCGCCGGCTCACGCGATCCCGCCCCGTGCATCGCCCAGGTGGCGCTCGTCACCGCTGCCGTCCCGAGGGAATGGCGCGACCCGCTCTCCGTCGCCGGCTGGACAGTAGTCGAGGTGCCCGAGCTGGCCGAGTTCTGGTGGGGCAAGTCGGAGGAGTGCTCGCGTTTCGCTGCCGACCAGGGCGAGCGCTGGGGGCACATGGCGACCAAGCTGCGCCTGTGGCAGCTCACGCAGTACCAGCGCGTCCTCTACCTCGACGCGGACACAATCCTCACCGGCCCGGTCGACACGGTCTTCTCGTCGATCAGCACCTTCGCCGCCGAGGCTCCCAAGTACCACTCGCACTTCAACGCGGGTGTGCTGCTCCTCACCCCCTCGGAGGCGACCTTCAACGAGCTGCTTGAGCTCGGCCGCCTGCAGCACGCGACTGTCTTCGGCGACCTGATCGACTGCACCGAGCAGGGACTGCTCAACTCGTACTACAACGGCGCGCCTGGCCGCGAGGTGGTCAAGCTGCCGATCGGCCGCGCGGATGTGCAGGCAGACTGGGCGGGCGCGACCGCGCCGTGGGCAGTGCACTGGATCACGCTCGTGTGCCCCAAGCCGTGGCGCATCGCCGACCAGGCCGAGGAGCTCGAGGCGCACTGCGACGCGTCCGTGTACGCCTATTGGCAGCGCGTGTGGAACCGCCTGACCGCTTCCTCGGAGGACTCGTCCTCCGGCGTGTCGCGTGGCGCGCGCGAGTCCGCTCGCCGCAAGATGCGTCGCCTCACGGGCGTGTCGGCGGGCCCGTCGGTCGTGGGCCGGCCGCAGAGGGAAACGGCATCGGCGGGCGAGCTCCTGGTTGAGCTTTGGGACGACGCAGCTGAGGTCATCGGCCGCCAGCTGCGCCAGGTCGTCACGGGGCGCGAGCTGCGCCGCCGCCGCCGCCGCTCGCGCGAGGAGTACGACGCGTCGCCTGTGATGACGCCCGAGGCGTGGGCGTGGGTGGCCATCATCGGTACGCTCGCGCTTGGGCTCGCGGCGGGTGCGCTGCTCCACAAGCTCTTCATCAAGGCGCCCGTTGAGGTGAGCAAGGGCATGACCGTCGTGCAGGCCAAGCGTATGGGCTTCCAGGAGCTCGGCGGCAAGGGGCCCATCGGCATTGTCTCCGCCATCGACGACGATGACGACGATGAGGACGACGAGGATGAGGAGGATGAGGAGGCGGCGCCCCCCAAGAAGGTTGCCACACCCAAAAAGTGAGCCACCCCATCGCGCCCGCGCAGACGACGGAGAACGCTCGACAGAGGGCGGGGCTCTCACACACGATTGTGCGCGGACCACCACGCGCGACCCCGGCTACATACAAGATAGCTCTCGCTCGCCTGCCTCCTCGGTGAAGACCGGTAGCCACGGGGACCACCACGCGCGAACCCGGGTAGGCGCAGGCAGGCGGCGAGCACCGAGGGCGTGGCGGACGGCGGGAACCTGTCGAGGGCAGCTACGCGAGGGCTGAGCATGTGTCACAGCGCGCGCCGACGGCGCGTTGCGTGAGGGTCGGGAGTGGGCATCTCGCACTAAGTGCTGGGACGACGGCGTGTGTGTTCTCTGCATCAGCAACTCCTGTTGGTATGGTGTGGGCAGAGAGAGCGGGCGATTAGAGTCGGACTCCGCGCATGTCGGGTTCTCACTGCGAGCGCCTTCAGTGTCGTGTGACGGGTCTGATGAGTGTTTAAGCTGCGTGTGCCTGAGTGTGGCGCGCGCAGGACCGTACGGCAACATGGGTGAGATGTGTGAGGTGTTATATGTGTGGTACGCGCTTAGGCTCTGGGGAGCAGGGAATTGAACTCAAAACTTCCACGGTCCGACTCAAAATCGACAAAGAAGAACGGGGACTCGGGGAGAATCGGCATGAAGACGAAACTCAAACTGCTTTGCGGCGCCGAAAGCACCTGTGGGTGCGTGGCGAATCCGACGCAACTGCGAATGGCGGGCCCGCAACCGGAGGTCGGCAAGCGCGGCAGGATCTCTGGCCTTTCAGCCCGAAGTGATCTCAACGGCAAGCTGGGCGACGTCATCCGATGGATCCCGAACAAGGACCGATGGGCAATCGTCGTGGTGGACTCAAAAGAGAAGGTCTTGGTGCGAAAGGATTGCATCGACTTCGACTACACCGACGGGAACGCCCCCACTCCCAGTCTCGAGGGCTACACCGACGCGGGCCCCGCCATGCCGGTCGCCGGGCCCGATTTCATGAAGGTCCTGAAGGATGTTTTTTCCTGCCTGCTCGTGCCATTGGGGTGCAGCAAGGCATGAAGCCGCCAACCTGCCAGAGGTCCACAGAGGCACGGCAGGGCGAGCGGCAGCATGCGTGAATCAGCCATGCAAGGCGATCTCCCCTGCGCCCTGAGGGCGCGCCGAGAAGCAGCTGCGCGACCGCTGCGGGCGTGTACGTAATTTACGGTTAGTTCGCGTCAGACTCTAGGCCTGAGCGGTTGCGCATGTTCCTCCGAGTGTAGCCCTACTTGTGTACTCAATATACGACATCATGCCAAGCTGCCAGGCGCACGCGTGACTACCAACCGATCGTGACGGACCGACACGGAATGACCCGTGGACCGATCAAAAGCCGTGGCGACGAACTGAGTGCCCGGCTCCGCGGGCTCGGACGCCTCCGGCTCCGGCTCGTAAGGGCCCCCGATGGCCAGTGCCTGCGCGTCAGTGGCGATGTCGAGCTCGCACGGTGCGAGGTCGGCCTCGACCAGCAGGCCGCTGTCGCTTAGCGCTCGCACCGACGGCGCAAAGCTGCCGTGCTCGTCGCGGTGCATTTGCTGTGCGTAGTAAAGCTGGAAGGCTGCAGCGTGTGCCGCGTCGGAAGGCGATGGTGCCCCCGGCTGGCTCTGGCCAGCCGCGCTCGTATCCATCGCACCAAACTCGACCACGCCCCACGCGTCGGGTAGGTGCATATTGACCTTGCCCTCGTACCTGCGCGCCCGCGGCTCCCAAACTGTTTGTGGCTGCCACGTCCAGTTGACCTCGCCGCACCGCTCTACGCGAGAAAAATTGATGCGCCAGCGGGTGCCGACCGCTGGCGCCCGCACTCCGGGCTGGCGAGCAAGCGTGTCCGAGTGCGCAAGGGCGATTTCGACGCTCCATGTCGCTCCTGTAGGGTCGCCGAGCGCACCGGAAAGTAGCCGCGTAGCCGTGCGCTGCGCTGCCACCTCGTAGTAATCGGGCGCGCCCGGCTGTGCCACGCGCCCTGAATGTTCGCCGCCGCCGTTTGAGTAGGGCCGTGTTAGCAGCAGGTTCCAAACGACGTTCAAGGCATTGATCTCGAGCTCCTTGTAGCAATGGCAGGAGCCAGCAGCGTCAATGAAGACCTCAAAATCAGTGTCCTTTTGGAAGATGGGAGAGTTGCGCTCGGTGAACGAGGCGACCACCGCAACGTCGCTCTCGAGAACAGCGCCGATGTACAGGAACTCGTCATCCCAGAGCATTTTCATGCGCGTGCGGCAGGAATCAGAGGGCCGCGTGCCTTCGGGAGCGTCGACCACTCCGCGGATCTCGTCAAAAGGCGTCGACCACGGTACTGCTTGCCATTCGGCCTTGCCGAGGTCGCCGTCTATGACGAGGTGCGGGCCTTCCAGACGAGGTGCGACGTAGACAAGGCGTGCCAGCGCAGACGTACAACTCCCACTCAAAGCGAGCATTACATTCAGTACCGCGGAATTTCGAGAGTTCCAAAATGAATGAGTAGTTAAAGTGTCCATGTGCAGCGTGCACCGAGAAGGCACCGTCTCACGATTAAAAAGGTCGTGCCTGGAGATGTCTCCAACGCACTTTCCCGTCTTTTTCGCGTCCACCGAGCATCTCCCGCTTTGTCGTGCCCAGGCCGGCAAATCGCACGCCTCTTCGTGCGATGGGCTTCGGACAGATCGCAGCCTCAACCCAATTCTATTTGTTCGGCCGCAAACACTGCACCGCCACGGGGTACAAAAAGGCCGCTGCACAGTATGGCAACGGTGTCGATTTGCAGCAACTCTCACTCACTGGCAAGACTTTTGCGGTGACGGGCGCCAACTCGGGGGTAGGCTTCACACTGTCGCAGTACCTGGCGTCGCGCGGCGCCTCGTTGCTCATGGTATGTCGCTCCCAGGCACGCGGTGAAGCTGCTTGCAAAAGCATCATTGAGGAGACGGGCAACGATAAGGTGTCGGTCATCGTTGCAGACATGTCGCTGAAGTCCGACGCTCGTAGTTGTGCTGACGAGATCGCGAGGCGGTGTCCGAGTGGTCTCGACGGCCTCGTGTGCAACGCTGGCGTCCTGCTCAATGCGCGCGAAGAGACCAGCGAGGGCGTCGAGGTCACCTTTGCGACGCACCTCGTCTTCGGCGTCTACATGCTCACGCGGTTGCTGCTGCCGACGCTGCGCAAGGCGCCGGACGCCCGCGTGGTTTTCGTCTCTTCGGGCGGCATGTATAACCATAACTGGCCGGGTGCGGCAAGGGCGGGCTCGACCGATGGCCACCCATACGACGGCAACATGGCCTACGTTTACGCGAAGCGAGGGCAGGTGTTGCTTGCCGAGCAGTTCAGCTCCAAGGTTCCGGGCATTCCGTTCGTCTCGTGCCACCCAGGCTGGACGGACACGCCAGCGGTGGAACAGGCTTATGGCAAGAGTAAGAAGCTTCTCGAGCCGATGCGCACCCCGTGGCAGGGCACCGAGGGTATCGCGTGGCTGTGCGCGTGCGATCGGTCCAAGCTCCAAGGCGGCGCCTTTTACCTCGACCGCAAGCCGCAGGTCAAGCACCTTGCGGGCGCGTTCTTCAGCGAGGGCTCGTTCACGAAGAATACGCCCGCAGAGATCAACGAAATGATGCTCACACTTCAGACGATGTCTGGCCTCGAGACCCTCGAGTAGGCCGGGTCCAGGGTCAGATCGAATGATGGCTACACATGTGCTACACAAACCCATGCCATTGCTACACAAACCCTCCTCTGGCCACGTGGAGACTCATACGGAGACAGGTAAGTACCTGTGTGTGCCATGTGCCGCAGCCCGTGCTCTGGCCTCTGCTGACGTGGATCGTGCGCGCACGATGCGCGTGCGGCCGTGTGCGTGTGCCATGTTCTGCCTGTCCGCAGCACTCCCCGTGCCGCGCGGGTCCGCGGGTGCCACCCACGCACAGCGACAGGCCGACTGTGATGTATAGCGGTTTCCGGCCGAATGTAAGCGTGTGGGCTTGGGCCTAAGCGCTTGGGCCCATCTGTGTGTTGAATTGTGGTCATGAGACTGCATAGCTCGAATTATTATCGATGGCACCGCGCGGGTTACGAACCGTTCGCGCGGACACAATTGTCAGAGAGAAAGTGGGGTTAGCGACACTAACCAAAAATCCGAATGGCGCCTGT
>ENA-UOXP01000493-UOXP01000493.1-mixed-culture-metagenome-genome-assembly--contig:-NODE-493-length-30733-cov-34.972391_pt1 | contig 30733 bp, 18 predicted proteins | sample MGYA00238161_ERZ761639 | MGnify/ENA primary metagenome ERZ761639 (study PRJEB28913, sample SAMN08776760) | mixed culture metagenome | isolation source: Freshwater growth medium | place: USA...
GGACCCCACCCCACCCCACCCCACCAGGGGGTCAGGACTTATGACAACCACTGTAACTTTCACAATGGCTTGGAGGCTCGTCCTCCGCAGCAGCCCGCCGCGGCAGCTGCTGCTCGCCGGCCTCCTCTCGCTCCCGCGCCACTCACCGCGCCGCCTTCCTTTGGCCGCCCCATTATCCGCGCCACTACTTGCGAGCATACGGCCATACGCTGTGCGCATGGTCGCCGCTGTGGCCGACCCGGCGCCGTCCGAGCCTCCTGCGGCCGCGGCCGTGGACGGCGGCACGCTGGCGGCGCTGGCCGCATGCGGAAAGCGTGGGCGCTGGCGGACCGCACTCGAGCTGCTGGCGATGCTCGAGTCTCGACCAGAACCGATTCCGGCGGCCGCGTACCGTTCGGCACTGCTGGCACTCCGAAAGCACGAGCGGCACGAGGAGGCGATGGCGCTGCTCGAGCGAATGGGCGAGGCGGCGGACACGCACGCGTGCAACGAGGTGCTCCACCTGCTGCGCTTGCGCAGCGACTACGCCGCCGCCGATGCGCTCTGGCGCCGGATGCGCTCGGGTGCTCTCGGGTCTCTCACAGCACCGGACGCGCTCTCATTCTACCACGTGCTTCACATCTGCGGCGAGGCGGGGCGCTGGGCGGAGGCGATGAGCCTGCTCGACGAGCTGCACCACACACTCGGCGGCGCCGCCGTGAACTCGGGCCACTACCTCGCCGCTATGAAGGCCTGCTCGCGCGACCGGCGTTGGCATGAGGCCGTGGCCATTGTGCGCACCATCCCAGCACCGACGCTGGCGACGGATGCGTGGCTGTGCCGGCTGGCGCTGAGCGCCGCGGCCGAGGCGGCCGAGCCCGCGCTCGCCCGCTCGCTCCTCGCGAGCCTCGGCTCCAAGGCCACCGTGGAGCAATACGCCGCCTGCCTGATGGCTTCGCGACGGGCGGGTGATCTCGAGCAGTCCCAGGAGGTTTGGGCCGCGCTCGAAGCGTCGCTCCACGCGCCCGACGACCTGTGCTATGCGCTCATGGTGGGCGCCCTCTTCGACGCCGCCGCTGCCGCCAAGGCCATCGGGACGGCGGCGAAGGTGGCGGCGGCCGAGGCGCTCGTCGTCGAGGCGATGGACATGACGAAACGTGCTGCCGCCACGCTGCCCAACGCCTCGGCGCCGGTCGTGATCACCGCTGCCCTCGGGCTGGCCATCGGCGCGCAGCACCCGGCCGCATCGCGCGCCGCCCTGAGCACACTACATGCCATCGACCCCAGCTGCGTGGACGCGGCAGTACAGCTCAAGGTTCTGCAGGTGTGTGTTGCGCAGGCGGCGTGGAGCGAGGCCGCAGCCGAGGCGCTCGCCGCGTGCGATCGCCAGATTGCCATCGGAGACCGAGCGCATCTCGCCGCCGACCTCGACGCGACAATCGCGAGGGCTGAGGCCGCCGCCGCCGCCGCTCCGCACACTGCCGCCGCGACGGCCGCTGCTGCCGACGAGGCGGCAGTGGCGCTCTCAGCCCTGCGGCAGTTACGAGCGTCGATGCAGGCGTCCGCGGCGCTGGCGAGCGAACGGTGCTTCGAGGCTGAGACGGCTGAGGACGATGTGGACGTGGGCGAGTGCGTGGACGATGACGAGTGCGCGGCGGACGAGGCGTCGCGTGCCCGGCGCGACGCCCAGAAGCGCTACTCGCGCTCGATTGTCATGCCGGCCGAGGCGTCGGGCGGGGCCTCTCTCGAAGTGGTGTACGAGGATGAGGACCTGCTGGCCGTGGCCAAGCCCATCGGGATCCCGGTGCAACCTCGGCATCGCTTCGAGGCGAGATCGATGGTCAACCGCGCCATTGGTTACCTGCGTGGGCGCACTCCGTATACTCTCCATCGACTGGATGCGCCCACCTCCGGCCTCCTCCTCTTCGCCAAAAGTGTCCTCGCCGCACGCGACGTGCAGCGGCAGTTCCGCATGCGGCTCACTCGCAAGACGTACCTAGCGGTGCTCCTCGGGGTGCCTGAGCAGGACGCTTTCATAGTGGACGCGCCCATCGCCTTCGACCCGCACGACAGGACGCGATCCGTAGTCGTCGCCGAGCCACCGCCGGAGCACCCGTCGGCCCAAGCCATTCTAGCGGCTCGACTGCGCCGTGAGCCTTCCTCGCCTACGATGGCGGCCGCGTTGCTCGGGCTGCAAGGGAAGGCATCCCTGACCGAGTTTGAGGTGGTTGGGCGGAGCGATCGGGCGGCTGCATGCATCGTGCGTCCGCTTACCGGTCGCATGCATCAGATACGCGTGCATGCTGACCTTCTCGGCCATCCGCTCGCCGGAGACACGCAATACGGGGTGCAGCTGCAGCCGACGTCGCCGCGCTGCGAGCGCCTGCTGCTGCACGCCCACGCGCTCCAGATTCGTCACCCGACGCTCCAGCAGCTCGTCACCTTCACCGCTGCGCCCCCACCCGAGTTCATGCAAGAGGCTGAGGTGCTCGGCTTGCCCCGACTCGCCGAGCTCGCGCCGAGCGGCGTGGTGTGGGGAGGGGCCACGCTCCGCGAGGAGGACGAGGAGCGAGCAGAAAGTGCCAGCGAGTTCTTTCGCGAGCGCGAGCGCAGGGTGAGGAAGCGATGAGTCGTAGTTGCCTGTCGGGAGATCAGCTATAATCAGCAATCTTACGCCGTGAATTCACATGAGAATTCACAGTGACCACGTCGTCTACGCCGAAAACGAGGAATTCCACGATGCGTGGCCGCAGCTTTGCTGCGATGCGCTTGGAACCTGGGGCAAGTCCATTTGACGTCACTGGTCGCCATTTTATTCCCGACGGCGAGTCATTTCACTTGAGGCAGATCGCGCTTGCTCAACCAGCGAAGAGTGGGGTCCATGCTTCCGTATCCATGCGCACTAAGAAATTACCCATGGAAATGGTCCTCTGCACCCTACGTGCCGGTTGCGAGCAGGTCATGCTGTCTTTGGAGCTCACTCAGGAACACGAGGCGACATTTTCCGTTGCTGGTGCGCCAGTCGACATGTGTGGATACTTCGAACTGAATGGCGAGCCTTACAATGACTGGGCCAATTCGGTGGACGAGGAGGAGGGCGATGAGGAAAACGCTTCCGCGGGGAGCGATATGGACGACCACTCCACAATCAAGACCATTGGCACCGCAGAGGCCTTCCAAGCGCTCCTTGCCGACGCAGCTGCTGCAGGCAAGACCGTCTTTGTCGATTTTACAGCGAGCTGGTGTGGTCCTTGCAAGGCCATTGCACCGCTGTTTAAGGCGCTGGCAAAGTCGACGCCGTCGGCAATCTTTGCCAAGGTGGACGTGGATGAGAATGAGGAGGTTGCCGCCGAGTGCCGCATCACAGCGATGCCGACCTTCAAGGCGTTCCAAGGGGCGAAGCAGGTCGCCGAGCTCAAAGGTGCCAACGAGGCTTTGATTGATTGATTGTGATTTGATTGAGCTCATCAAATTAACCCCTTCATCATCATCGCCTTCGAGCTCACAGGTGCCGACGAGGCGGCGCTGCGCAAGATGGTGCAAAAGGTGGCGGCGTCGGCCCCAGTCCCGCGGGCTGCGCTCCAGCAGGAGCAGGTTGCTGCGGTGGGGTCGAAACGCGCGCGATCGGCAGTACCAAATATGGCAGTACCAAACCGACGCGAAGCAGCGGACTCGCTACGAGGACAAAGAGCGCAGGTGGCGAGGGAGGAGGTGGAGGAGGAAGAGAACGGCGATGATGACGACGAAGGCGAGGATGATGATGACGCGGCAGAGGAGGACGAGGAGCACGACACCGCTGCTGAGCAGACAAGAGCACGCCCCACCCATGGCACCGCCCCGGTCCACGCGGCGGCATCAGCAACCACTCTTTCAGACATGCATCTGACCTGCAAGGACTGCCAACAGCCATTCATTTTTACTGTCATCGAGCAGCAAACCTTCCTCCACTACGGCTATTCAATACCCCGCATCCGCTGCAAGCCCTGCTCGGAGGCCAAGAAGCTGGGCAACTATAACAAGGCGGGAGGCTTCTTCAAGAGCGAAACGGGCCATGGAGCTGCTGGCCCTCAACCGGCGGCGGCCTCACGTCACGAGGCCCATGTAGGCGGAAGAGGTAGCGGCAAAGGCAGTAGCGGCAAAGGCAAAGGTGGCAGCTGGGATGGCTTTGGGGGACGCGGCGGTGGCGAAGGCAGCATCCGAGCTGGAGGTAACGGCGCCAACGGCACAGGCGGCAGAGACAAAGGCGGAGGTGGCAAGGGTGGCGTGGGCAAGAGTGGCCCCCCAGGCGGAGAGACCAGCTTCGACACGCGGAAGTGTTTTGCTTTCCAGCAAGGGACGTGCAACCGTGGAGCTGCCTGCAAATTCATGCATGCCTGAAGCATATGAGCCTCGCAGATTAATATTGAAAATTGTGCGCGCGAATCTCAGCATGCGTGGCTCAGTTGCCAGAGGGCAAATGGTTTCGTGGTACTCGGGTTAGCTAACCCTATCCCTATCCCTGACCGTAACCCTAACCCCAACTTGTCACCAACCCTAACCCTAAGGATCCGATCCCCTAGCAGCTAGCAGCCTCGAGCTGCGATCCGACTGTGGACTGACGTAAGAATTCGACTGGTCCAGCACTTGAATTTAGCACCGTGATGAATCTAAACTGCGCAATGGAAATGGTCAGGCAGAATGAGAGGCCTCGGCAGGAGGGGCACGGCCGTCGCAGGCTCGGGCCCGCAAATTCACACCGATTTCGTCAGTCGAGCTGTGCGTGATCTCCCGAGAGGACGCTTCCGATGCTTTTCCGCATTCTCGCCCTCGGCGCGCTCGCAGTCACTCAGGGGTACGTGTTGGGCGCACCAAAATTTGTCACATCCTCCCGTGCGGCCGTGAGCATGCACTTCCCTCCGATTAACGAGAGCGTCGACAAGGGCAATCCCAAAGTTGTCACGACGGTCAAATGCGAAGGTGTGCGCCCTTCGGATGTGACTACGCCGAACTACTCAAGTGATCTCACGTGAGCCGATTTCGTGTCTCGATCTCGCAGATATCAAGGGCAAAGGTGTGTACTGCCGCTGCTGGCGGTCGAAGACGTTCCCGAACTGCGATGCCTCCCACGTGAAATGGAATGAGGAGAGAGGTGACAACGTGGGCCCGCTGATTGTCATGGCCGCGAAACCCGCGGAATAAGGCAGTCGCTGGTTCACTAGGGATATCGGAGCTGCTGCGCAAACCTCGCTGCTCGCTGGGGCGTGCAAGTATCCGAGTTGTGACGAACGGCACTCCGCGCTCGGATACGTACTTGTGTGTGGACGAAGAAGTTTGAGGCTTTGACGAGGGAGCTTACAGCTTTGAAACCAAACATCGGTTAGGCGTTTTGGTTACACGCGGAAAGCTCTCATTTTGCCTACACTACTCGCTACTGCGACTTTACTACTTGCCTATTCGCCACGCCTACGTCACCCAGCGTCGCGCACCCACGCCGGCTGAGGAGCACCCCCATCTCGAGGTGATCGGTGTACGCAAAGTGGTCGAAGACGGCCCAGCGTCGCACTTCGTGGGTCGTGCCGAGAACGCCGTCGAGTGCGGCGAGCAGGCTGCTCGGCTGGCACGAAATGTAGAGGATGTGGTCAAAGAGGCCCACAAGAAGGAGCGTGTCCGCGTCGAGGCCGCAGCGCGGAGGGTCGACTAGGACGACATCTGTCCGCCGCTCCGCCTCTCGGAGCCACCGGAGCTCGAGAGTCTCCGCAGGCACGGACCCTAAAATGGCAGGTTTGCTCCGCGCCGTAACAGGCGATCGTGCGCTGGTGGCCGCTGGTGCCGATGGCGGCGGCACGGCGTCTGCAACTGCCGTCGGTTCCTCCGCCGCCGGCAGCATCGCCTCGTCGTACTCGGTCGCTAAGGCAGTGCGAATGGCGACGGCATCGGCGGGAGGAACGGAGTTGGGCACAGCCACGGCTTCGGCGGCGGGGGCAGCAGCGGCGGCCTCGGGAGTATCGCGCTTCGCCGTCTGCAAGCTCTGCTTCACCTTGCGTAAATGGTAGTAGAGGCGTTTACAAAACTTGCCCGAGGAAGCGCAGAGTACATTCGCGTTGGTCACCCCGTTGGCAGCGAGGTTGTACCCGGCGGCGTCGACGAGGCGGCGGTCGATCTCAACGGCAAGCACGCGCGAGAAGTGGCGCCCAAGTGCCACCGTGTGGTTGCCGTTGCCGCAATAGAGCTCCAGCAGTGTGGGTGCACGGCCGGCATGTGCCGCAGCGTACGCGGCCGCCGCCTCTGTGGCGGCTCCGCAGAGGAAGCCGAGGGTATGCTCGCACATGGTGGCGGATGGGTTGGAGAAGGAGCCCTCCATCTGGCGGTACGTGAGTCGCCGCCCGTCTTTGAGCGCATACACCTCCTCCACGTGCTCGCGCTCGAGGCAAACAGTCTGCCCCTTGGTACGGCCGAGGAGTGATGGCACGCCGAGCGCAGCCTTGAGGGCGCGCGCGGCGTCGCACCATCGCTCATCGAGCGGCACAGCCTCGGCATAGATGAGAGTCACCAGCATGTCGCCCGACTGCGGCGACAAAAAGTGCACGGCTGACAACGCTTTGGCGAGCGTTGCGCTCTCATTGATCGCGTCGATCAGCCGCGGCATCAGATCATTGATGGCCTTGGTGGCAATCGGAAATTGGCGCACTGCGACGGTCGGCGCACCTTTGTCGAAGAGCGCAAAGCACAGCACACCATCAAAACGCGCGATCGCGAAGCGCGCGCGGTTGCGAAAGTGCTGCGGCTGCGAAGCGTAGACCTCCAGCTCGGCAGCGTCTCTGGCAAGGTGCGCGGCGAATTGACGGCGCACGCCTTCAACCTTGGTGGCGAGTAAGGCCTCGTACTCGAGCGGCTGGTAGTCCATCCACGTGAGTGAAGGATTCAGGTCTGTCGCGGGAGGTGGCGCCACCAGCACCATGTTGAGGCGAGGATTAGGAAGACATATTTGAGAGTCAAGTCAAGTCAAGTCAAGTCAAGTCTGTTGTTTATGTATAGACTTGACTTGACTTGGAAGGGAGAAAGGGGACCGACACACCGCCCCCGAGCGGTACGGTAGGGTACCCCCAAATGGTGTTAATGTGTATGTGTGAATGTGAATGTGTGTTGGTCAACAGCCAAATGCCGGGACTGAAAAATGGTGTGGGGGCCCTCGGGACCGCGTGCTCCCGAGCACCTTCCGTGGGTTCACTCGGCTGGCATTTCGGGGACCGAGGGGCGTATTGCTTTACATTTTGGCATGCCCGCATACACAGCACTCAGCAGTAAGCCAGTAAAACTCACAACAGTACATCGTGTCTTCGTGTCGACAGTGTCGTGTACCAGTATCACCGTCTACTTGGTACACACACACCACCACGCCAGAAGAGCCACGAGGGGTCGACACACACTCTCAAAACCACGAATAGTCTATCTGTGTGTCCAGTCGTGTGAACGGTGCTGCGCGTCCACCACCCTTCCTTTCAGCCTGCAGCCTCACACCGCCGTCGCGACCGCCGCGGGCACACTCGGTTCCACTCGGGGCCCACTCGATGCCGAACGCCAAGCTACACGCGAGCGAGCGGCCCTTTGCATAGTGACCACGGCTGCCAGGCTGTGAATTGCATTGGCTGTGAATGTCACGGATGCCTGGCTCACCTCTGCCGTGGCGCGAGCCTGCAGGTCTTCCTCGGTGAGGACTTCTTTCTTGCACAGCGGGCAGCTTGGAACGCCGTTTGCGTACTCTCGACGAATCAGCCACCGGTCGATGCATTCGGCATGAAACTTGTGGGAGCATGGGAGCTCGCGCAACTGGTCGCCAGCTACAAGAGTGCAGAGGCACACCGGACATTCGTCGTTGCCATCGTTGCCATCGGGCGTTGCGGCTTGACTGCTGTCACGAGGCAGCACTGCACTCTTGGTGGTTGGAGCGTACGCGCATGTTGGAAGCCGGGAGATAGCAAGCCGAATGGAGCGGCCACGGTCTGCAACTTGACTCGTAGTCTGCTGCTGCTGCCTCGCATCACGTCTGCGTTGATCGCGACGGACAAAATAGAGACAGATCACGACCAGAATCCAAACGGGGATCGAATACCATTGATAATAAGCTTCAGGATCCTGGCAGTAGCAACGGCCTCTGATCAAAATGAGTTGCGTGAGGCAACGGACTTCAACAAAGTCCCCAGAGTTGTTGTACAAGCTTTCGTTCGATGCTAAGAGACGATTAGTGATACATGCAGCAGCCGCATCAGCAGGTTCAGCACCCGCATTGTACTCTTGAGTTTGTGCTGGCAGAGTCCACGCGTCCGCCGTATGCATAGACATCTTGGAGGGACGCGACGAAAGTTTCCTTGAAAAGTCGCATGTGGGGAATCAGTCATCAGTCAGTCAGTTCGCGGTCCTCCCGCGCACACCTACAGGAGGGTTTCGTGGAAGACGAGGGTAGGGAAGAAAAGGGACATGACATGTTCGATGTTGAGGATTCGAGTGTGAAGGTCGATGTTCGAGCTAACATGAACTATGTCCGGGTCTCGGCGGCAGAGTGACCCACAGGCCGATTCGGAGGCCAAGTTTGCCTCGAGCCCACATATTGAAGATGACTCGAGCCCACATATTGTAACGACCGACACCCCGCGGAGGAACCAATAAATGCTTCACAGTTCACATACTACCCAACTCGATGAACGTCATGTTAAACGTCATGGGTATACATCGATGGAACGTGGTAGTTATGCATGGGAGCATGCAGCAGGGGGGGGCTCTCGCGCGGTCGACTGTGGACGATGACTGTGGACTCACGCTCGTGACAGCAGGAGCTCGCCCTCTTCCAAGCATGGTCGCTCAGAGCAAGTTGGCCGGGCACGTGGAGAAGTTGCAGTCGGGGAAGGGCAGCGTGTCAGGCCACACGTAGCCGGGCGTCGAGAACATGTAGCTCGCGTGGGCGGCAAGGCTCGGGAAGAAGAGCTCAATGTAGTAGCCCACAAAGTGGCCTGGTTTGGTCGGCATGGGCGGAGTGGCGGTGTACGTGAATGCGCCTTGCGAGGAGCGGTGAGGTTCGAGCGCGTCCTTGGCCCAGAAGCGCGGCACGAGGCAGTTGCCGCCGCCCTCCATAGGGGCCAAAGGCACCTCGCCGTGGGCCACCGAGCACTCTCCAGTCTCATTGTTGGCCATGCGAACCCAACGGAAGTCGCGGCGCTCGCTCGCGGTCTGGCCGGTGCGAAAGTACACCTTGGAGGGCACCGGCGCGCCTGTGGGCACCGTCACTGTGATCGTGCCCGTCACCTTATCCTTGAGCACGCTGAAGGTGGGGCGCGCCGTCGTGGGCGCACCGCTCGCCACCGAGTCGACAAAGGCGAGGACGGACTCGAGGACCTCGGGGATGGCCGTCGCTAGGGAGTGCTCGGAATTGGGCGCGATCAGCAGGTGCGACTCGCCCGGCATGGCCGTCGTCCAAGAGTTGTTGAGCGCCGTCCAGTCGAATTGCATAAACTCGTCGTCGCTCGAGCAGATCGCAAACTTGGGCAGGCGCGCGAGTTGCTTCGCGTAGCGCGGCGAGACGGGGTCGACGTAATCGAGGAGGAGATCGAAGATGGGCAAATCCATGTACTTGTTGATGTCTGCGTCGAGGTAGTCGCGGAAGGCGAAGGTCAGGCCCCCGAGCGACTGGCGCTGCAGGTGGACCGACTGCAGCAAGTTGGGCACAATCGGCACCAGTGGGAAGAGTGCGCGGATGGTCACGCACGACTCGCACTCGGTCGCTCCGACCATCCACGTGGTCCAGCCGCGCTTCGAGGCGCCACCCACCGCCCAGCCGTCGATGCTCGCCAAGCCAAACTTCGCCGTGTACTGCTCGACCGCCTTCATGCACTGGAAGCCTGCCTTGACCATCGGGAAGCGCGGCAGCCACATCGGATTGTGCTCGGGGCGCGTGAGGAATTGATTCCACGCCCAAGCAATCATCGCATCCTCGGAGCGGGGCACCTTTCTAGGGTCCGACGGGTACACAATGTGGCAATTCGGGATCTGATAGATGACCACGGCGATCGCCCCCGTGCGATTCCCGAGCGCGGCCGCGAGTGCCAGGTACTCATCGTTCGGGGCAGGCGGCTTGGGCGGGCCCTCGTTGCAGCCGCCCGTCATGACGGACAGGGCGAGCGTGTGGCGCACAGGGCCATTGGGCACGACGACCGCCACCTGGTGCGTCCACAGAGCGCCCGTAGGTCCGACCGCCTCCGCCTCCGTCATCCACTGCAAAGAGGTCACATTGAGGATATGCGCGGTGCCGCCGAGCGTCTTCACGCGCGCGCCCGTGTCGAACCACTTGAAGGCCGGCTCGGGCGTCTCGACGTACTCATCGATGGCGTTCTTGGCGGTGGCGGCGGCAAGCAGAAGGGACTGCAGAAAGAGGGGCTTCATCGGCATCACCGAGGCGCCGCGCGACTTCGTCAAACGCGCGGCTCGGCTCCGCCGCGCGGCCCGCGTAATCATGGTGCGCATCGGGTTAGCCTTCCTTTTGCTCGTGCAGTCGACTCGGGCCCAGGACTTCTGCTCGCCCAAGAACATCTCCGCGGACGATGCTCCTTGCCACGGGTTCGACTGCCTCAAACAGTACTGCGACAAGGCGGACGCGAACTACAAGTGGGAGGACACTGGCATTCGGCTGCACGGAACGCACCCTACGATAGCGGGTCACAACTGGACGGGCTACGTGATCAACATGACCTCGCAGAGTTGGCTCCGGCCCGAGGACTTTGACTTCTCGTGGTGCGGCAACAAGCCGATCGGGCACATTTGGTGGCACATACTCGTGATCGTAGTCCCGTCTACACTTCGCGATTCCAACGGTACCGCCTTCTTGTACATGACGGGTGGGGATAATGACGGCAACCCCATCCCGGACGCGGGCTCGGAGGACCTACTGGTCGCCGCGTACGTGGCGCTTGAGACGGGCTCCATCGGCGCAGCGCTTTTCCAGGTGCCCAACCAGCACATAGTCTTTGCAGCCGATCCGCTCAAGAAGCACCGCTCCGAGGACGCGGTGATCGCCTTCACGTGGCAGCAGTACGTAGCCGACCCGGTGAGCACCGCGAGCGAGTGGCCACTGCGCCTGCCCATGACCAAGGCTGGCGTGCGCGCACTCGACACTATCAGTGCCTTCGTGGCGCAGTCGCTGCCTGGCGTTAAGCCCGTCGAACGCTTCGGGATCGCGGGCGCGTCCAAGCGCGGCTGGACGACGTGGACGCTCGCAGCGGTGGACGCGCGCGTGGTGGCGGCGATGCCGATCGTGATGGACGAGTTGAACCTCATCCCGAACATCCACCACCACTACAAGAGCTACGGCGGCTGGAGCTTCGCGCTCGCCGATTACTGGGAGCTCAATTTCACCGCGTGCCTCGATCACCCGAACACGGCGGCCTTGATGAAGATCGTCGACCCTTACAGCTACGCCGAGCGACTTACGATGCCCAAGCTGATCATCAACTCGGGCATGGATGAGTTCTTCTTGCCCGATGACACGCATTGGTGGTGGGACGAGATGCCCGAGCCCAAGCGCTTTCTGATGGTGCCCAACGCCGAGCACTCGGAGGCGACTGGAGTGCTCGAGCTCGTGCCCGACGCGGCCACATTCCTGAACGCGCTCATCGCGACCGACTTCGATGCGGCGACGCTGCCCAACTTCCGGCAGAGCACCGACCCCGCGAGCGGCGCCATCACCGTCACAGTCGAGCCCGCCGCCAAGGCGCGCCTCAAGGCAGTTCATTTGTGGCATGCGACCACATGCAACGGGGAGCGGCGCGACTTTCGGGTCCTCAACTCCGCGGGCTGGGGTCCGAGCGGCTCGTGCACGCCCTGCGGGTTCGGCGCCAAGGGCATATGCACCAACCTGAGGGTCCTGTGGAACGTGTCGACACTGAGCGAGCAGACGCCAGGCAGCGGTGTGTACGTGGGCGTCAAGCCGCCACCCGCCGACGGGCGCTGGGCGGCCTTCTTCATCGACGTGACCTGGGAGCAGACGGCGGCGGCGGCGGGTCCGCTCAGCTCGGGCTGGCCGGTGCTGCCATCTGGCGACTTCGAGTGGACGTCGCAGGTCTCCGTCGTGCCGAACACGTACCCCTTCGACGACTGCCATGGGAGCGGGTGCCAGGGCAAGCTCGTGTAGGGTCACAGGGAGTTTTGAACGCTTCTCAAGGGGGTAGGGGCGGAGCTATGATTAGTGACCGGAAAGTTCACACCTACGCGAGGAAACGGTGATGGTCCGGTGTCAGACGATCATTTGGAACTATTACTATACCTAGTACGGCTTTATTGTTTATACCCGACCGGTGCGGATCGTTATACGTTAATTCCGTCTGGTCTTGATTCGTCGTAACCTCTAAACCTGTGCGGGCGCGACTCCATGTAAACTCCATGCCGATGCCTGACTCCCGCTCGTGAACAGCCGCGTGCGGTAAGAGCGTAAGTCTCTAGGCTGTACGTACCCGCGGACGAGATCGCGACCCGTCCGATCGTTACTCTAAGTTAAGACCTTAACGCGGTTATAAGATACATGCAGGCAGGTGAAAGGCGAGAGGATAGGCTGTCGATCTCGTCACCGTCGGCGACGAATCCCTGGGAACCCAATTCTAACTCGGGCGAAATCCCGTCGGCAGTCGGCACCAACGCTGTGGAAAGTGGGTGGTGACGAAACTATCGACAGATCGGGAAGAGTCCGCGGAGTCCAAAGTTGGCTTTTCTCAAGCTCAACGAAGACTGACAGGCAGGACAGCCATCCTGCTCGCTGCTCTCTCTCTGCTCAGCTCGACAGTCAAAGCCAAACCAGCGACAAGATGGCTCACCAGAGATCCAGCCGCCTCAACGTCGAGATCTTCGGCAACCCAGCCGCGTCGAACAGAATCAAGACGCTCGCCACCGAGAGGGCGGAGAATGATGAAGCCCACGACACGTCCATGGGCACGCACAACTTGAGCATGACTGGAGACATGCCGATCGCTCAGCCGAACATGCTAGCGCTCCTCACGTACCTTGATACGGCAATCGAGCGTGGCGACAGCAGGTTGGAGCTGGAAAGGCGCGCCATCAACGTGGCCAAGTACATGGGCGCCAGCCGTCCCATCACCGCGGTCAACTGCGTAATCGCCGCATGCCTTCTCATCATGCAACCTAAAAGGTTCAAGGGCGCCAAAGCGGCCGCTCAGGCGTGCGACTGCAGCATGTCAAGCTGCCACAAGTGGCTCAAGCTGCTGCGCGACAAAATCCACGAAGAAATGGCAGATGACACGGCGAGCGGCAGCCGCGAGGCTGCCCCACCGGCACAACCTGAGCAGCCCACTACGGATGAGCCTCCGGCCGAGACCGACTCGCTCGCCGAAGCTAACACCATCGCCTCCCTCATCCTCTTGGGCCACTGCGACCCGTCGGTCGACCTCGACCTACGGGAGGCCGCACCCAGCTCGACTGGACCGCCTTCGTTCCCCAGGTTATAATAATGCTAAACTTACGATATGACTTCACCAACCATCAAAAAAGCCGCACACCGGGATTCAGAAGCCGCGCTGTGCCATGTGTAACGAGCCGGACCGGACTGGGGATTCAGAAGTCGCGCTGTGCCATGTGCGGGCCCTTGGCTGCTTTCGCCCCACTGATGGCTTCGTGCAGGCGCCGACTCGTAATCTGGCGCATCTCGTCCGCGCGGACCACATCCCCCCAAGCGGCGACCATAGCATGCAGGTGCGCCACGTCGGCGGCCGCATACTCCATGAGCGCCGGCGCGAGTGGCCGTGTCTTCCACACCTCGTATCTCCCGCCGAGCTCGGGCACGAAGAGAGCGTGCGCCAGCTTCTTAAGTTGGGCGAGGCTCTGGCCATGCTTGCCAGCGAGCAGGCTTGGACATGCCTCGAGCGCCTTGCCCAGGCCTGGCAGCCTGCCCTGGCTCAGCGGCCGTGACGAGGGCACGCAGCTCGAGGGCACGCTACCCGTGGCCACGCCGTCCGTGGTCGACCCACTCGGAGCGGCGGCGGCGGCGGCATCCAGATGACGCGCACAGAGCACCTGGCAGTCGCACACGTTGGTGAGTCGGGTCTGGTGTAGGTGAAAGAGCGCATCGGCATCCGCGCGGCCGTCGAAGATGAGCTTTCGAGTGGCCGTCGACTCGAGCAGCGCACGCAGCCCACCCTCCTCAAAGGCGGATTGCTGCAGCCGATAGATATCGATGAGCACGGTGGGACTGCCATCGTCGGCAGCGAGCTGCGCAAGGAGCATCTCGCCATCACGGCACAGGTTGATACCCTCAAAATCGACAGCTACGCTGGCCACCTTGCCCAGACGATCGCAGTGCTCGCGGCACAAGGCGACCGTATCGACGAGCACCGGCCCCGCCCCATCACCTCGACTGCCAACTACCGCAGCCAGCACCGCCTCAAGCGACATGGGTGCCTTTGGCACCCCATGCACAATCTCGCGAACGACGAGGCGATCCGCATGCGAAAACGTGCACGTACTAGCGCACCTGTAGCCCCTGTAGGTGCGTTGGAAACAGACACCGCCTCGCACATTGCACGCCGTCATCTGGCCAGGGTTGCGCATGTCGGGTCGAGCGTCAAATTGAACCCTTGTGCCCTCCTTGAGCGCGTCGCCATCGTTGATCTGCGTTCTGTGCACAAATATCTTCCCAGCGCCTTCCGTCCGTTCAATGAAGCCCCATCCCAAGTTGCCGCCATCATCGCCGCGCTTCCACATGACGACGATGCCATCTTCTGACATGGGCGTTTTCCGCTTGTTCTTGCCCATCACTAGCTGCGAAGGGAACGAGACGGTCGCGGGAGCGACGACGAGGCCCTGCTTTGGAAGAATTCCGCAGAGCTCTGGGACCAGAAAGGCAGTCAGTTTTTGTCGCCGCCCCCCGCGCAAGGACGGCTTGCTTTGCGGCTTGACGGCTCCGCTGCCCTCGGTCAATACAAGTAACTAGTATAGTATACTAAGGACTCGCTCTCATCTCCGGGCCCTCTACTCACAATTGTTGCTATCTTGAGTATTATTGTGTGAGGTCGTGCTTTCCCATCGCGCGCACAGGCCTCAGGGCGGGGTGATCCCTCCTGCTTGCTGCCCGTGTAGATGCTGCTGGGCGGGATTGTGGCAGATGATCAGGTGGGGGGCTACGTATTGCTGATGCTGTCATGGTATTACCACTTTTCGACCTGTGTGGGGCGTGACGGGTCTTTGACTCGGGTGTGGGTGTCAGATGATCTGGAGCGGTGCCTGTCTTGGCCGGTCTTTTTCACCTCGAAATTCGAACCTCCGAAAAAGGGCGTGCGAACGTTTCAAGCGCACAAAGCCGTTAACGCGTAAGCTTAACGTTAAACGTAAGCGACGGCGATCGTAACGCTTTTGGCTTTTCACATAAATACGAAGACGAGACCGATCTCAGTCAGCACGCGTCAGTTATAATTGGACCGCGAGCTATCGTATGTTTGTGCAGATGAAGCTCTCTGGCTGACTGTAGCTCTCCACAAGACCAAGATATGGAGCCGTACCCACGTCCTCGGACCTCGCCTGCCACCGCTGCGCTCGCTCCTCTTTCAATAGCCCACCTCTCCCACGAGCTCCTTGTAGTCAAGGAAGGCCTTCTCGTCGGCCTTGGGCTTGGCAGGGGCGGCGCCCGCCACCACCCGTGGGGGTGGCAGGCCGAGGGCCTCGAGTAGCTTAGTACGCGCGGGCTTGGCGTCCTTGTCGAGGTCGCCGAGCCACGCCGTCTCCAGCAGCACTCCCTGGAGCAACTCGAGACGCGGCTCACCCGCTGGCATGGCGGCGGGGAGCGGGGGCTCGCCGTCGGCGGGCGGCGGGGAGCCATCGTCGACAGGCATCGGCTCCAGCTCTCCGGGGTCGCCGTACGTGAGGAGATGGACGTAGAACTGGTCGGCGGTGGCCTTGCGCACCTTCGGGAAGCGATGCGCGAGGAGGAGGACGAGAGTGCGAACCACCTCAGTACGCCTGGGCCCGCTCGTGTGCGGGAGGAGCAGCACGAGCAGCTGGAGGGCCACGAGCAAGGTGGGTACGTCCTTCGAGCGAGAGGCTGGCTGGATGGCGACGAGCAGCTCGGAGGCGAGGGAAGCGCCATGGGCAGCGAGGGCGCCCTCGAGCAAACGGGACTCGACGAGAAGGACAGCGGTGCGCATCAGGGGCAGCTGGAGACGTGCCGTGCTCGCATGCTCGAGGAGGAGCGCCACGAGCTCCGACCCGAAGGCGGAGCGCTCGGAGGCGCTCATCGCGCTCACCTGCTTCATGAGCGCTCCGGCGGCCGCTTTCGTGGTCGACTCGGTGATGCCGCCCGCGGAGACGGACAGGCCGCGCAGCGTGGCTTTGCGGTACGCGGCGCATGAGAGGAGCTGCGCCGTGCGTGGGAAGCATTCGTGCGGTGCGAGGTAGATGGAGGTGCTCATCGCCGCCTCCGCCACGGCCGCCGCGCTCGACGAGTCCGCTCTGGCGGTGGCGGGCACGGCGGCGGCGGTTGGCACGGCGGCCGCCTTGAGGAGGATGGCGGCGAGGTCGGCGTGCTGGGGCACGGGCGGGAGCTCCGTGTGCTCGAGCAGCCTGATGAGCGTGAGGGCCGCGAGCTCGCGTAGCTGGTCGATCTTCTCATTCGACAGCTGGGTGAGGAGCTCGACATAGCGCGCCGTCAGCCTGGGCATCGCGGCGGCGAGGGCGATGCTCTCGGCCTCTCGCTCGGCCAGGGGTGGCGCGCCAGGCGTGGGGCAACCGAGGAGCAGCATCGGCAGCAGGCTCGCGATCGCCGCCTCGCGCACCCAGCTGCCCACGTCGCCGCGATTGTCCGTCTGGTAATCGCCGAGGGCTTCGAGCATCGCCGTCACTGCCTCGACGTACAACGCGGCGCTCATCCCCACCGCCCGTGGCGGCGACGGTGGCGGCGGCAGCGTGGATGCCTGCGGCGCACCGTCGGCCGCAGCCGCGGGCTTGGCTTCGTCGGCTGGCGTCGCGTGCCCGTCGGCCGCCGCCTCCCCGGCCGCCTCCCCCTCCCCCGCCCCCGCATCCGTTGACTCGGGTGTCGGCTCCGGAGTGAAGGCGGTGAGGCCGGAGGTGGTCGCGACTTGCAGGAGTGCCTTGATTGCGTTCCGGCGCGTCTCGGGGTCTCGCGCCTCCACGAGCGCCTCCATCTGTGACGCCTTCACGAGTGCCCGCACCGCCGTCGCGAGGCCGATCGCAAGCTGCGGGCGGGGCAGCGCGCCGAGGGCGAGCGAGTACCCACGGCGCAGCCCCGCGTTTGGATCCGAGAGCAGAGGCGCCGCGTACCGATCGACGAGTGGCTCGAGGAGCGTCGTACCGGGCGCGGGCGCGCTGAAGTACGCGGCGGCAACTGCCTGGAGCCCCGCGACAGCGGCGTGCGAGATGGGCTCGTGAGGGTGCTTGATGGAGTCATCAAGCGAGACGAGTTTCTCCTTGGACGCCTTCGGTCCTGATGGCAGCCGGAGGAGCGCACAGACCTCGAGCAGCCGCGCCGTCGCGCCGCGCATCACCTCGCCGCCACGGCCGCGGTACAGGCGCGCCTTCTCGATGGCAGGCACGAGGCCCGACACCGCCTTGCGCGTAGCATCGGGCAGCAGGCGTCCCTCGCCCCCGTAGCACGCGCGTGCGAGGCCGAGGAGCGCCTCGGCGATCATGTGGGTGGCGCCGTGACGAGCCTTGAGGTCAGGCGAGAGTGTCTTGTCGTACAGGGTTGGGAAGAGAGTGTCGAGCACGTACGGCGCGTCCAGAGGTGCGAGGCATGCGGCCGCCTGCGCGGCGAGCAGCCGAATGTGAGGGTCCCAGTGCTTGAACTTGACGGTGGCGAGGTGGTCGAGGAGGGGGCCGCGGTACGCGTCGAAGCCCCCTAGGTACGTGCCGATCGTGAGGTATGCATTCGGGCGCGAGCCGACCGAAAAGTAGTCTGCCTTGGTGACGATGTCGATGCCGTGTGGGAAGTTGCCCTGACGGCCCACGTTCTCCTGGAAGGCGGCCGCGGCGGCGCGCCGGCAGTTGACCTCCCGGTCGAAGACGACGACGATGAGGAGCGCTTTGGCGAGGGGCTCGACGTGCGGCTGCATCACCGATGGCTCGAAGGCGCGCGCAAAGGCCCAGCACACGTAGCACGCCGCGTCGCGCACGTGTGTGCCTACCGAGGTGGCGCCGCGCGGCACGTCGAAGTGGAGCGCGCTCACGATGCGCGGGAGCACCTGCGGCAGGCGCGCGGGCAGCAGCAGCCCACGCCTCGCGAGCTCGGCGAGCGCGAGGCAGCCGCCGTGCCACGCGTTCGCATCCTCCTTGTCAGAGAGCACCTCGAGCACGCTCTCGACGATATCGTCTGCCATGTCGAGCGGCAAGCGCGCGGTCACACGGCCGATGCCCTTCGCCGCCGACCAGCGCACGACGGTGTCGCCGTCGCCCAGCCCGCGGAGGAGCTGCTCGATGATCTCCTCGATGGCCTCGGGCACCTCGGCCTCCTCTTCTTCACCCTCCTCCTCGTCGTCCACTGCCACGTCCGCGGCCGCCGCGGCAGCAGCAGTGGCCGCGGAGGTGTCGGTGCCGGGCGCGGCCGTCAGCTGCAGATTCTTCTCGAGCGAGCGAGAGCCGCGCTGATAACGCCAAGCGGCTACGCGCGGCGGCAGGTAGACGGCCGCAACGCGCTGCAGCAGCTTGATGCCGAGCTTGCGCCGGATGACGGAGGGGTCCGTGAGCAGCGCCTCGGGCGATGCGGTCAGCGGGCCGAGCAGCGGCAGCATCGGGAGCAACTCCGTCCGGTGGCCGAGCTTGAAGATGGTCGCGACGGCAGTGTAGATTCCGACCATGAGGGAGGTGGCAAGGCCCGCGCCGCCCGCGGCCTCGGCGGCCGCACGGCCGCTCGAGAGCTCCGCGCCCGCCCACGTGATGAACGCACTCAGCTGTCGCTGCAGCCCCGGCCGCGTGAGCAGCCGCGCCAGGCAGATAGCCGCGCCATCGCGCGCGGGCCCTGTCGAGCCGAGGTAGCTCATCGCGAGCTTCTCGATCGCCTCGACGAGCGGACGGCCGCCGCGCGCCTCGGTCGAGGCGGCGGCCTGGGCCGCCTCGGTGGATCCGGCGGCCGCCGCGTTGGCGGCCAGCGGGACGGTCGAGTCGATGATGGAGAGGTCGAACGGGACCATGACCACCATCGAGAGCCACACCATGAGCGCGTAGGCGATCTGCCAGTTGGTCGCATCGGCGGGGCCGACGCCTGCGAGCAGGTGCACCAGCGGTTCCAAGTCCGCCACCTCGTGCGGCACGAACTTGACGATCGTCTTGTAGCCACGCACCTTGCAGAGGCTGTAGAAGACTCGGCACGCGTGCGGCAGCACGGCCTTCGGCCTGGTGCCACGCGAGACGCCGCGTACAGCCTCAAGCAGCGGCGTGACCATCGCCTCGAGCTTCGAGTCGAGGATCGAAGGCTGCTCTTGGTAGTGGTCGAGCACCTGCGCTACACGCTCGGCAGCGGCCTCGTGCTTCGCCGCGGGATCGTCGAGGCTCTGGATGAGCGCGACGACCTCGTCCGCCTCGACGAAGAAGGACGCTACCTGCATCTCGACGGGGTCGGCGTCCGCCGCCTCGTCGGGAGTGGCATCATTCAACGCGCCTTCCTCTGCAAAGGGGTCTGCCATGTTCGGGTCAACGCTGCAGGCCGTTGTGTGGTGGAAGCCCCTCCGTGAATGGGAGAAGAGGTCTCTCCGTTGGGGAATGAGGCGGCCCTGAGGCCTTGCGCGTCAACACCTCTTTTTCCCCACAGCTCGCCTGTTGGACAAATGCCGCTTCCGCTTGTGTTTACTCGACCGCCCTGAGGCTGCCCAGGGGCCGTTTGCTTGCTGCAACCCCCTTACACTCCGCATGTCCGACGGTCCTCCGAGGCCGCGTCGAACCCGCTCCGCCGACGGCGGCCAACCTGGCCCTCTGTCGCCCACGATGGCCTTCGCCGAGGTCGGCCTCTACTGGGACTTTGAGAACGTCGGGATCGGCGCAGGTTTCAGCATGGCTGACCTGGCTGCTTTGCTGACCCGTGTTCGTGGCTACGGCCGCCTGCACGAGTCGCGCCTCTACTACGATTCGTGCAAGGCGTCGTCGGAGGGATTCTTGTCCAAGCACCGCGAGCTCGTCGAGCGGCTCGGCGTCACACTCGTCGACTGCCCGACGAGCGATAAGAAGGAGGCCATCGACAAGAAGATCATCGTCGACTGCTTGGTATGGGCGCTCGGGCGCTCGTCGCGGCTGCAACCCGCTTGCGTGGTGCTCATGAGCTCAGACGGTGACTTTGCGCACATGCTCTCACGCCTCGAGCAGCACGGCGTGCGCACGATCGTCATCGGGCGCTCGGCGGTGCTACGGACGGTGTGCCACACCGCGCTCACGCTGCGCGAGGCATGCAGCGGCGCCGACGCCAAGGCTGGTGGCGAAGAGGGCGGCGGCACAGAGGGCGGCGTTGCCGGCGATGCGAGCGGGAGCGGCGACCACGCACCTGCCGCCGTGTCGGTGGCGAGTGGAACCAAACGCAAGCGCTGCGGCGGTAGTGGCGCGGCAGCGGCCGCAGCCGCGTCGGACGCAGCCGTAGGTTCCGAAGCTGAGAGTGCGCGGCGTGCTGTGGTTTGCTTTGGCGCACCGATCCTGCTGCGCTTTGTAGCCTGCGATCGATTCCTTGGGACGGAGGCGGGCGGCGCGCACGTCACCGCGGGCGGTGCTCCCGGGCGCCGTCCCGAGCATATCCTTTGCTTTGAGCGCTCGGGCGCGGAAGCGGCTCGGGGAGCGCGTGGTGCGCCCGTGTGCCTCGGCATGGACGTGTCGGTGCTCGCACGCGTCTTCACGGGCAAGGGGACGCAGCGTTCGGAATGGCAATGCCCTCAGTGCCTCGCCACCTTCGACGCGTGGCCCGCGTGCCTCGGGCACGCGCGCGAGACGCGCCACGCGCCCCCGAAACCAGGCCACTTTCGGGTCCTCGACGAGAGGCACCTCGATGTGACGCCGCCGCCGCCGGCGCAGCAGCGCGCGGATGGCGCATCTGGCGTGGCGTGCGCGGTGCGGGCCCGCTGGTACGATCGCAGTGGCGATTGGCAGTGCATGCGAGTCGAGGGCTCAGCCGCAGCGGCGCATGGCACGCCGTTGCGTGTGGGCGATCGCGTCTTTCTGTGCTGCCCGAGCGCTGGCGGCGCCTTTTTGCACGCCGACCCGACCGCAGCGCCTGCGTCGCGGCATGTCGTCGCGCATTGGGCCGATCGGGGCGAGTGGCAGGAGTTGGAAGTGGTGTCAGGAGATTAGGCACCAGGCGCCTCGATGGCGGAGTGATTCGTTCACACCATTTTCTTGTGGGGAATGGGAGTTAGAAGTGTCACCATTTCGGCGCACGCCGTGACTTTCTTGTGGGGAACGCCGAACGCGGTTTGGCCAGAGGCGGCCCGGCGGCCTTTCTTGTAAACACCTCTCTTTCCCCACTGCACCACGACTCTCGGGCATTTTGCCGCCTCGCGCGCTTGCTATGAGAGAGGCGAGGTGTTTACTCGACCGCCCTGAGGCTGCCCAGGGATCGTTTGCTTGCTGCAACCCCCTTGACCCCCTTACGGTCCTCCGAGGCCGCGTCGAACCCGCTCCGCCGACGGCGGCCAACCTGGCCCTCTGTCGCCCACGATGGCCTTCGCCGAGGTCGGCCTCTACTGGGACTTTGAGAACGTCGGGATCGGCGCAGGTTTCAGCATGGCTGACCTGGCTGCTTTGCTGACCCGTGTTCGTGGCTACGGCCGCCTGCACGAGTCGCGCCTCTACTACGATTCGTGCAAGGCGTCGTCGGAGGGATTCTTGTCCAAGCACCGCGAGCTCGTCGAGCGGCTCGGCGTCACACTCGTCGACTGCCCGACGAGCGATAAGAAGGAGGCCATCGACAAGAAGATCATCGTCGACTGCTTGGTATGGGCGCTCGGGCGCTCGTCGCGGCTGCAACCCGCTTGCGTGGTGCTCATGAGCTCAGACGGTGACTTTGCGCACATGCTCTCACGCCTCGAGCAGCACGGCGTGCGCACGATCGTCATCGGGCGCTCGGCGGTGCTACGGACGGTGTGCCACACCGCGCTCACGCTGCGCGAGGCATGCAGCGGCGCCGACGCCAAGGCTGGTGGCGAAGAGGGCGGCGGCACAGAGGGCGGCGTTGCCGGCGATGCGAGCGGGAGCGGCGACCACGCACCTGCCGCCGTGTCGGTGGCGAGTGGAACCAAACGCAAGCGCTGCGGCGGTAGTGGCGCGGCAGCGGCCGCAGCCGCGTCGGACGCAGCCGCAGGTTCGCTCAAATGGGAGGGTACTGCAGACGACGAGCATCCGCTGGTCGAATCAGGCGAGGCCCGCTCGAGGAAGCGCAAACAACGCCCGAGCCATGCCATACGCGTGGAACGACGTGCTCTCGAACGAGATGAGGCCAAGAAGGCGGCAGAGGCCGAGAAGGCGGCGGCTGAGGCAGCGATGGCAGAGGCAACGGCATCGACGGCAGTCGAGGGGGCTGTGGCTGGGGCGGCATCGCCTGAAAAGGCGGCGACTAAGGAGGAAATCGAAGAGCTCAGGCGGTTGCACAATTGAGGGCATTGCCAGGTGTCAGGAGTTAAGGCGCCTCGTTTCAACATCTCCGTGGCGGTGTGGCGCTCACCAGGGAACCGCCAATCAACGCATCAACCTACGCGACAGATTCGTTCACACTTTCTTTTCTAAGTCGCGCCGCGCGAAGAAAGGCAATGCGCCGAACCTCTAGTCCTCCCTTCAACGAACACCTGCGCCGCCTGCGCGCTTCACGCAACCGACCGTCCGGGCGTACCCCTTTTGCTTGATCGCAGGCGACTCGCGGCCCCGTCGTTAGCGGCTCGCGCTGGCCCGACCACCATGGACGGGGCGGGCTTCCTCCTGTTTGCTCGGGAGCAGCGCGCCTCTGGCAAGGCGGGCGGCGCGGACGACGAGGAGCTTTACGAGGACTGGGAAGATCTGGCACCCGCCAAACAGCGCGAGTACAACGACCGCGCCGCGCGTAAGGCGGCCGCCAAAGCGGGTGAAAAGAAGCCGGCGGGTGCGTTGGGCTCCAAGCCGGCACCACTCAAGTCGGGCCCGGCGGGTCCGTCGAGCGCGGCGCCCTCGCCACGGGACCCGCCCGTGAAGAGTACCGCGAAACCTACGACGGCGGCAAGCGCGGCCGCGCCAACCGCCGCCAAGCCGGGCGTGCTGAAGCCGGGCGTGCTGAAGCCGAGTGTGAGCCCGAGCAGCAGCGACGTGATGGCGACGGTCGGGCCGGCGAAGCTGAAGTTCAAGCAGGCGGCTACCTCGGCGCCAAGCCCGAGCGCGCCCAAGCCGGCGCCCAAGAAGCCGCGTCCTGCTTTCGATCTCTTCGTCCTCGAGGCCTTTGCCAAGCTCAGGGAGAGCGGCGCCGACGACGCACCCGTCGACCCGAGCACGCTCAGCGAGGAGCGACTACGCACCGTGTGCAGGCTCGTGTTCAGCGACAACACGTACGGCACGGACAAGAGCCGGAGCGAGCTGCAGGCGGACGCGAAGAAGTACCTCGAAAGCAGTGATGCGGCCGCGCTGCGCTTCCGAAAGGCATGTGCGCAGGCGGACGCAAAGGCGCTGTGGAAGGCGATGGGTGTCGACGAGCGTCAGCCCTATGAGGACAAGGTGCGCACGCGCGCGAGCGCGCCGGGCTCGCCGGCGTGCGCGCGTGCTATGGCGCCCCGTCTCGGCGCGCAGCGTCCACACAGCTGCGGGCCGTGGGGGGGGGGGAAGCGTGGACTTCGCTTCCCCCATTTTTGTGTGAATGGAAGGGCCGCCCTTGCCCTCGCCGCCCTTGCCGCCCTCGCCGCCCTTGCCGCCTTCGTCTCTCCTTGCGCGCCTCCGACCGCCTCGGCGTCTCCTCTGACCCTCTCCGTGAGCTCCGTGTGCGCGTCCCTCGCTCTCCCTCGCAGGCGCAGGCTGAGCTCGCCGCATACCGTGCGGCCACCGAGGAGGCCGTGGGCGCCGCCGTGGGAGCCGCCGAGGCCGAGGACGAGGCCGAGGGCGGCAGTGGCAGTGGGAACGCGCTGCTGCAGAAGAAGCGCAAGCGGCCGGCCGAGGAATCCAAGCCAAAGCCAAAGAGTGTGCCCAAGACGGCGCCTCGTGAGGAGGAGGAGAACGTCGATGAGGAGGATCGTCCGATCAAGCATAAGAAGGGAGCGACCGGTGGCGGCGGCAAGAAGGGCGCGAAGCGCGAGCGCGAGGACGAGGACATGGAGGAGGAGGGGGACGGGGACAAGAAGGGATCGACGGTGGTGGCCGAGGAGGACTGCCCCGAGCTCGGGATGGGATGGCGATGCGTCTCGAAGAGTCGTTCCACAGGCTCGGCCAAGCACGTGGACAAGTACTACTTCGGGCCGGATGGCAAGCAGTACAACTCACGCGTCAAGGCGGTCAAGGCGGCCGGTCTGGATGAGGACCCTCTCGTCACGTTTGCCCAGACGAGCAAGCGGCCGCTCACCGCACGCGACCGCCAAAAGGCGCGCATGCAGGACGCGCGCACGCGCCTCGCGAGCGCTCTCAACCGCTCTCAGCGGCTGTACGAGGTGCAGAAGCAGCTGCTCGCGCACACGGCAGCGGGCGGCGCCTCGAGCGCGTCCGCCGCCGCGCCGCTGCCGCCGAGCGCCGAGATAGTCGGCGGCGCGGCCGCGTCGTCGGCGTCGTCCACGGCGATGCCCGAGCCGCCAGGCCGGCTGCCATTGAACGATGCGTCGCTCGCCAATGACGCAGTGGCCCTCTGGTGCTTCGCGGTCTCCTTCGAGGGCTTGCTCCACCTCACGCCGTTCACACTCGACGATTTCTGCGCCGCACTGCAACGCCCGACCCCTTCGGTGCTCCTCGCCGAGCTCCACACCCGCCTGCTGCGTGGGCTGCTCTCTGACGTGGAGACGCTGCGCGACAAGTGGCAGGCGACACCGCCGCTGGGGGTGGCGCTGCTGCTGCAGCAGCTGCCGCCGCCACTCGCGGTGAGCGCGACCTCCTGGCCCGAGGTGCTGCGCTCCGTGTGCTGGCTCCTCCGGGCGAACGAGGCTCTCGAGAGCCGGGCGGCGCAGGAGGCGCTCACGGCGCTCGGCCAGCGTGAGTATCCGGCCCTCGCGCCCTCGCACAAGCTAGCGCTGCTGCGCGCGCTCGTGAGCGCCTACCTCGAGCTCGGCGAGGCGGGCCCTGCAACGGCCCAGCGGCCGGTGCTCAAGTGGCTCGAGGATCACGTAGATCGGCACAAGGAGTTCATGAGAGAGCGACGAGAGGCCGAGGCCAAGGTGAAGCGCGACGTGGGCGAGGAGGCGGCCCGCATCGAGGCGAAGATGAAGCGGGCGGTGGCAGAGGCGACCTACACCGTCTCATCCGAGGCGCTCGCGGAGGCGATGGCCAGGGAGGCGGATGCGGCGCACGCGGCACAGTTTGGCGGGCGCAAGGGGCACCATGCCGCCGCCATCGCCGCCGCGGCCGCGGCCGCGCCCCTGCCCACAGTGCCCTTTGCCAACCCTCCGCTCGACGAGGCGTATGCGAGCGAGGACGAGGAGGGCGGCGAGGCGGTGGCGGCGGCTGCGGCGGCCGCTGCAGACGGGAGTGGCCCTGCGCTGAGCGAGGCACAGCTGGCCCTGTGGCAGCAGCGGCAGCGGCGGCAGCAGCGGCAGCAGGCGACCGAGGCGCTCCTCGGCGCGATCGAGTCGCGAGCGGTGCGTGAGCTGCGCGACGCTGTCGCTCTCGCGACGCGCTCGCGCCATGAGGGCGAGACGGCCGACGGCAAGCCGTGGCGCTCCGAGGAGCTGCGAGCGGCCATGCGCGTGCATGCCGAGGCGGTGGCGCACGAGGAGCGGCGCAAGCTCGCGGACAAGGAGGCGACCAAGATGCAGCGTGTCATGGAGGACTTTCTGCTCAAGCAAGCAGCCAACCCGACGCGCGAGGAGCCGCTGGGCGCTGATCGGCGCGGGCGGGTGTACTGGGCGTTCTTGCACGACCCTGCACGCCTCTACGTGCAGGCGCCCGAGGCGCGCCATGCTGACGGCGGGCCGAGCGGCACGTACCGCAAAGGCGACGACGAGGAGACGGGCACGGCGGGCGGTGGCGCCGAGATCGGCGGCAGCGGCGGCGGCGGCGGCGTGAGCTTGGCGGCGGCGGGCGGTGGCGGTCTGACGCGCTCGCTCTCGGCCTCGGGCGCGTGGTCATGGGCGTACTACGACACGGTGGCCGCGGTGCGCCAGGTCCTCGCGTCGCTCGACGCGGAGAACGAGCCCGAGCGATCGCTCGAGCAGCGGCTGCGCGAGCGGCTTCCGCTTGTGGAGCTGTCGATGGAGAAGGAGCTCGTGATCAACCAGGAGGCGGGTTGGCGCGACGAGCCCGGCGGGCACGAGTGGATGGGCATCGAGATGCTGCGTGTGCACATGGGTTGCATCTCGTGTTGCAAGGTGGTGCGCTGGCTGCCGCCCATCGAGGCAGTCGAGGGCGACGCGATCACTGGCGAGGGCCGAGTCGAGGGCGAGAAGGCGCTCTTCCACGTGCTGCACGACGACGGCGACGAGGAAGACCTCGACGAGGACGAGGCGGCCGAGGCGCGTCAGGCATGGCTCGAGCATAAGGACAAGGGGACGCTCCCCAAGCCGGGCGAGAACGTGGGCGACCGGTACACGAACAAGCTCGTCAAGAAGGACGCGCGGCTGGCCGTCGAGGCGCTGGGCGTGCTCGGGCTGCGAGCGGAGGTGCTCGCGCTCGAGGAGGCCCTCTACGCGGGCCTGTGCCTGTACCATTCGAAATGGGGTGCGTCCGAGGGCGGCCGCTCCGCGTGGCTCCTCTCGGCGAAGGCGACCGACTCGACTTTCGAACTCGCGCAGCTGCTCGTGAGCCTCGAGGAGACGGTGCGCGAGCTGCAGGGAGTCGCGGAGCCCGCTGAGCGCAAGCCATGGCGCACCGAGGGGCACGAGTACATCAACAAGCCTGCGCGACGCTTCTTCGCCTCACTCGCGACGGGCGGGGCTTCGCACGGCCACTCGGACGGTAAGATCGTCGGCTGGCTGCCGCCCGAGGGCGAGGACGCGGCGCTCTGGCACATGGTGCATGGCGAGGATGCGGACGAGGAGGATATTGACGAGACCGAGGCGGCGTACGCGATCGCCAATTACGCTGAGAACAGACACGAGCCCCTGCCCGAGGAGGTTGAGTACCTGGCGCAATTCGAGGCCAAGGCCGACGCCGACGCCGAGGGCGAGGATGAGGACGAGGACGAGGGCGCGGACGACGATGGCGGCGCAGACGCTGACTACATGGCCGAGGCAGGCGGCGCGCCAAGGCCCGGGCACACGACACGCGGCTCGGAGCGTTCAGCACCGCGCGTGCTCCCTGGGCAAAAGGTGCCCAAGCCGCTCTGGATAAGTGCCGAGAGCCGCGAGCGTTGGCTAGCTGTGCTGCATGCAAGTGCTCCGAACGTGGCGAGCGTTGGGCTCGCGGTGGTGGCGCTACGCATGCATTGCAAGGCGTTTGGGCTCATGGATGGTCCGCCCACGCGCAAGGCGCCGCGTGAGGACCTCGAGCTCCAGCTGCACTCGTGGTGCCACGCCAAGGCCTTTGGGCACATGGCCAAGGGCGGCGCCAAGGGCAAGAAGAAGGGGCCGCCGTCCAAGCACAAGAAGGGCGGCCGCTGATGCGCACGGCAGCCGCCGTGCTCGCAGCCGCTGCGCTCTCGGCGGTGCCCCTCTCGCCATCCAGCGAGAGCGAAACAAGAAGGTCGGAGGTTGCCGAGAGGAGCGGCGTGGCGCAGAGAGACGTATACAGCCTCGAGCGCGCCAACCGCCGTGGCCGAGCCGATAGCCGCGAGCCCGGGAGTGCGCCGCGATGTGGAGAGAGATGCGAGATGGGCGGCCTGGCGGCGCGGAGACGTTTGTGTGAAGATGATAATGCAGTAGTTCGCGCTGGATACCCCGGCCAGCAGGGTGTGATCGAAGTTTTCTCCATCAGGCAGGATGCTGTGAACACGGCGTTCTGAGCTGGCGATCTCCGAAATGCAGCGCTCCATCTTCTTTGTGCTGCTGGCTTGCCTCGCTTCGGCGGCGTGCCACGCCCCGCTCTTGCTCGCGCGCCCACCGATGGCGCGTCGGCAGCAGCCGCTGCTCGCGCTCGTGCTCCCTCCCGACTCACTCGCCGAGGTGATCGTCGTGGACGGCGGCCTCAATTTCCTGTCGCTGTACCAGGGCGTGATCACGATCCGCATCTTGCTCTCGTGGTTCCCGCAGGCGCAGGGCATTGCACTGCTCCGCCCCATTTTCACCGCCTCCGACGTCTACCTCAACCTCTTCCGTGGTGTGATTCCGCCGATCGGCGGGCTGGACATCTCACCAATTGGCGCCTTCTTCGTCCTCAACCTTCTGCAAAATGGCGTGGCGAGCCTCGCGTTGACGCCGGCTGCCCTTGCCAATACCCGACCCAAGGCGGATGGCTCCCGGCGGCTGCCCGGCAGTCGCGTCTTGCAGGCGCTGCGCGAGCGCGCCACGGCCTGATGTACCACGGTCTTGTGTCTCTTCCGTTCCAGAACTAAGGTCCAGATTCGTTCCAGCGAGTCTGAGAGAGAGAGACGCGGAAGCACTGTTGCATGTGCATGAAATATCGATCGTAATGAAAATCATGTATGCGGCTGACGGCCCAAAACGACCGCTCCTTACAAGTTTCCCTATGCCAAGGTTGAGCTAACGCGACGTCCGGCGTCCGACGCCGTCAGCGCGCCGGGCCGTACCTCCGACCACGCGAGGTCACTGCCGGCACGACGCCGGGACCGCTAGCGCGCCGGCCGGTTCACGGTTGTGTCTTGCGAGCAGGCCGTACAGCGAACAGCGTATAGTTACGGCGGTCGCGGCGAGTCCCGATTCGCGCTCAGCTTTCACGTGGCAGGGGTATCGAGCCGGTGCGCGCGAGAGAGATCCATTTGGGCGTCGGCCCGCAGACTAGTTGCGGAGAGAGAGCCAGTGCACGCATTCAGCAGCCATCCGCTGCCGCGCTACTCCTCCTCGTCGTCGTTGGTTGTCGGCGCGACCGCTGAGTAGGAGGACGTGCGCCAAGGGGGTTCGGTCGGTCCGCCGGCCTTTTGCGCGACACGCTCGGTCAGCTTGGCAAGCTTGGTGAGGTGCTCGGAGGCGGCCTCAGACGGTAGGTTCTCGGAGGCGTCCTCAGCGGACAGGTCTTGGGAGGGTTGCATGGGGCGCAGGAACGGGGGGGGGCGCGGCACCGAGGGCGGTGCGGGCGGCGCCGGCCGACTCTCAGTAAAAACGCGAAGCGCTTGCATTTCGAGCTCTGCCTGGATGAGCTTTTGGCGCATGTGGAAGTATTGGTACACGGCGCACAGGACGAGCAGCCCCACGAGTATGAGAGAGCCGATGACAATCAGCCCGATCGTGAGCGGCGGGATGACCTTCTCAACCTCCTCCACCGTCAGCTCGACATCTCGCTCGATCTCCTCGCGGAACGAGTCTCGCTGTGCGAAGCCCTCCAAGACGGCGCCCCGGCACCAGCCCTCGGTAGAGCCCTCGCACAGGTGCACGGTGTGGCTCAGCGCAGAGCTGAAGTTATGGATCTGATAGAACATGAAGCTCGAGGTCACCCTCTCTAGCAGTTGTGAAGTGATCGACGCACTCTGCTCCACGGCCGCCTCCGGCTCCGCCACCGTCGCGTTGCGCAGCGGACGGCAGTACGCGTGCCAGCCCTCGCCGCGCGCCAACTTTTGGTCGTCGAGGTAGCAACCATGCATCTGGGGCAGCGGTAGGGGCGCTCGCCGCTCTCAGTGCCAGAGGCCGACGGGAGAGTGGTCATGGGCATTCACAGCATAACATTCACAGCATCGGGACATCATGGACATCGGACATCATGGACAAGGCCAGGGTGGCATCAGACGAGGAGCGTGCGAGAGCGAGCACAGCATGGCATTCATAGCATGGCATGTGCTCGTCTGCGCACCGCATCGGTGCAGCAGCGGCTCATGGTGCACTCCTCGTGCGGTGCGGCACACTCCTCCCAGCCCGGGCACAGCCAGCTCTCCGTCGTCGCCGTGCCCGTCCGCCAATCGACGCATTGGCTGAACCCCTTTTCGGGAAGCTCGGGCCGGCACTGCGCATAGTACATGTGCGAGCGGCGCATGCACTTGTCCACCGAACGCGAGCAGCAGTGGCTTGCGCGACAGTCGCCAAACGAATCTGAGCAGTCCGCCCAGCTCTCTGGGCACAGCCACTCCGCACTGTCGACGCACTTGGACACTTTGCGCTTGCATTGGGCATAGAGCTTGCCGACACGCTTGTAGCAGCCAAAGCCCGGGTTGGAGCAGCACTTGGTGTCCGTGCAGGATGTGAAATCGTGGCTGCAGCGTTCCCCAGCGATGTCGGCCGCCTTGTGCTCTGCCACTTCCGCCATCTCTGGCGTGGCTTGCGAGGCCGCCTGCTGTGCGGCCGCCAACTTAGCCTCCTCCTTGGCCGCCTCATCAGGATGCGCGACCACCTCCTCCTCGGCCGCCTCGTAGTCCGGATCATCGGAATCCGCGATGTCGGACCATGTCAGATCCGCTGCTGTCGCGGCGTGCAGATTAGCCTCCTCCTTGGGCGCCTCATCAGGATGCGCGACCACCTCCTCCTCGGCCGCCTCGTAGGGATCGGAATCCGCGATGTCGGACCGTGTCAGATCCGCTGCTGTCGCGGCGTGCAGATTAGCCTCCTCCTTGGGCGCCTCA
>ENA-UOXP01000494-UOXP01000494.1-mixed-culture-metagenome-genome-assembly--contig:-NODE-494-length-30716-cov-28.351717_pt1 | contig 30716 bp, 11 predicted proteins | sample MGYA00238161_ERZ761639 | MGnify/ENA primary metagenome ERZ761639 (study PRJEB28913, sample SAMN08776760) | mixed culture metagenome | isolation source: Freshwater growth medium | place: USA...
CCGAACGGGCCGACCCGAGCGCGTCTGAAGCCGCCAGCGAGCCCGGCAGCGACGCTCCGAGCCCGCCCCTTAGAGAAAAAAAGGGTCGCTAGAACTCGGACAAACCTGATCAGAATTTTCACAAGGTGTATGCGGAAAAACAAACAGTCGCACAAGACCACGAAGGCGTGCCCGTCGGCTCGGGACGGTGTTCATGTGTGACGTGTAGGTGCGCACGCTGACGCTCGCTCTGCCGGCACTCATCTCAAAGCTCATCTCAAAGCTCAACATCTCAAAGCTCATCTGCGCCGGTCTCGGTCGCCTCAGTGGTCCCCCGCGGACTCCACCCTGGGGAAGCCGAGGGTGAGCCACTGGCGCGAGAGGTTCTCGTACTCGTCACGGTCAAGCGTGAGCGGCTTGCCGCGCATCAGCCCGACGTCCGTCTCGCCGTGCGCGTCGCGATAGGGTGAGCCAAGAGGCTGGAAGCGCTTGTCGCGTACCAGGACCACCGCCGACGTGTTGGTGAGCAAGAAGACGGCCGAGCCCTCGCCGCACACGCCCGCGTGCGAGATGCACGCGCGCGGCCCGTGCAGCGTCTCGAGGCCGCACAGGCACGCGCCGCAGCACAGGCAGAGTGCACGCGAAGAGGGCGTTGCGCCGCACAGCTCGCATTGGAGGCCCATGCCCGCATGGAAGAGCTCCTCGAACGAGAGCGGCAACGGGAGCAGCCCGAGCCGCGCGGGAGGAATGCGGGTGCGCTCGGTGAGGCGCGGCGCGGCGGCGAGGGGCGGCGCCGCCACCGGAGGCGCGCTGAGGGACGCGATCGTGAAGGCAGGCAGCCCGCTCTCCCACAGAGGCGCATGCAGAGCGGCGCATGTGCGCAGCATGCGGGGCACTACGCACCGGAGCGCCGTCGCGAGAGTGCCGAGGGACACGCCGACGGCGGCGAGGCGCTGGCAAACCACGGCACAATCGAAGGACGTTGGAGTGGACGCGGCGGAGCCGACGATGGAGCCGACGGTGGAGCCGGCATTGGAGCCCGCGGCGGCGCTCAGCGGGGCGAGCACGCAGAGCATGTGGGCGGCCGCTTCGAGTAACGGCTGCCCATGCCGCACGAGCAGCGGAGCGAGGAGACCAAGGGAGCGTGTCAGCTGCTCCGAGGGTTCCGCCTCCGCATGGGCGCAAGTGAGCGAGGTGGTGCCCCGATGCGGTGCCTCCATCTCGGCAGCGAGCTCATCGGTGCTCCGATTCGATGCCTCCATCTCGGCAGCGAGCTCGTCGGACAGAGCGAGGAGCGCTTGGCGCCAGCCCTCCGCGGTCTTCTGATGCAACGCGGCACTCGCCACGAGAGCCTGGCCTACGCACAGGCTCAGGCTGAGTGCGAGGGCGGGCGCAGTCGCTGCCTGGCCATGCGCCACCGCGAGGTCGACGAGCAAGTAGAGAGGATCAAGCAGGAGCGCCGCGGCCAGCGCACGGCTCGCGCGCACCTCGAGCAGATCTGCATTCAGGGTGCCCAGGTCGCTCTGTGTCTCCGTCACGAGTCCTCCGGCACCAGCGAGGGCAAGGAGCACATGCTGATGCTGCAGGGAAGGGGGTGCGGCGAGCGTAAGGAGCGTGCGCGTGGGCAAGCTCACGCTGTCAAAGTGGTGGCGCGCAATGCGCCAGAGCACGCGCAACCGCATCGCGCGCTTCTCCTCGTCGTTGCTCGAGCTCGCCGTCGAGCTCGCCGTGGGTACGCGGGAAGAGGCGGCCGAGCAGGCGACGAGCAGCCCAGAGATTGCGAGATTGTGCGCGAGCATCGCGACGGGTGCGCGGCGCGCGCGTGCATCGTCGCTTGCGATGGTCAGCTGCGAGGCACGCGACTGCATGCAAGCGACGAGAGTCACAAACGTTTCCGTCTGCTCCTTGAGCGGGCTTCGTTGGACGTCGCCCTCGAGCCCGACGCTCGTGCGCTGCGCTGCTCTCACCCACGCATCCCATCGTGACACGCCGGGCTCCCTCCGGTCCACCGACTCCCCCCCTGCTGCGCCGAGGGCGGCCTCGGCCTCGGCCGGCGCCTTCGACGTGATCTCGACCTCGGGAGATGCGATCTTCGCAACCTCGGCCTCGTCCGGCGGCGCCCCCCGCGTCGTGCGGTCCTCGCGCGCACAGAGCGGCACGACGCTATTGGACAAGCCGCGGCACACTGGGCACAGGAACTCGCCGCGCTGCGGGCGCACCTGGCCCTCGCCTTCGAAGCTCTCTGCCGCAGCTACGCGGCGTAGCAGACCCGACATGTAATCTTGCCAGCAGTGCAGATGCACCGCGTGCCCGCACGTGGTGACGAGCACGCCTGCACCCAGCGGGGAGAGGGCGGCGCCATCCGCGGCGAGCGCGTCAGAAGGTGGGGCGTTCTTATCGGGCACGGCGCCCTCCATGCCTCGCTTCGCCTTTCGGATCCCGTGGAACAAGCTCTCCTCGTCCATCTCGCCTTCCGCCTGCGTGCGAGGCTCGGGCTCTGCCATCATCGGCTGGAGGCGCAGGGCCGGCAGCGGCCAGCCGCCCGCAAAGGTAGTCGGGTTGGGCGGCGCCTCGTCCTCATCCTCCTCCTCATCAGGCGCGTCCGATTCGTCGTCCTCGTCCTCGTCCAGCCACATGTGCATATTTGGATCTTGCATCTGCTGGGCCTGCGCGGTCAGCGTGTGCTGGTCGTCCGGGTCGTCGCCCTGGAGCATCGCCATCATGAGCGTTTCCGCCTCGGATGGGTACTGGCTATATTCCTCCTCGTGACCGTCCTCATCCGCCATTCGCATCTCCGCGCGCATGTGCTCATCATCATCGTCTTCAAGATCAAGATCATCCTCGTCTTCATCCCCCACGTCACCCTCCACATCGCCCTCGAACACGTCATCCTCCGCAGACGCGCCACTCACGTCGTCGTCCTCCTCCTCGTCGCCCTCCTCGCCCTCCTCGCCCTCCTCGTCCTCCTCGCCTTCGTTATCAAAGCTGACGAAATCCCCCGCAGCGACCATCGGATCAGCGTCGTTGTGAGCGTGCTCCTCGGCTGCGCCCTTGCTGCGCCGGCGCCGCTTCGGCGGGGACGGATCCTCTCTGTCTTCTTCCTCGCCGCGCCGGCCGCCGCCCTGGCCCACCGCCCTCTCGACGGCCTTGGCCGCCGCGAGCACATCCTCATCAACGACGTCATCGCCCTCCGCATCGTCGTTGTCTAGGTCGTCGTCGTCGTCGTCGGAATCGTCGTCGTCGTCGTCGTCGTCGTCGTCGTCGTCGCCTTCATCCATATCAGCGTCCTCGCCCTCGATCACGCCATCCTCGTCGGCCGCCGCCGCTGGCGCCGCCCCCGCCCCCGCGACCGTCACGCGCCCCTTGACACGTCCCTGGCCGCGGCCACCGCCGCCCGTCGCCGCCGACGTACCCGCCTCAGCCGCGGACGTCCAGCCCGCCGCCTCGCCTGCGCTTTCGCCTGCGCCCTTGTCATCGTCCATCTCAATGGAGACGTCGCCCTCGCCCGTGAGCGCGCGGTGCACCATCATGACCGCCGCCGCGACTGCGCCCACCGCCGCGTTCTCGACCTGCAGCGCGTGGCTGCCACCCACCCAGCCGCGCTCAGCGCCGCCGCGCCGCCAGCCGGAACGTTCACCGGCGGCCCGACCCCCTGCCGCCTCCGCCGCCAGGCGCCGCCGACGCGACACGAGCGTGCTGGCGCCGCCGCCTGCGCCGCCGGCGAGAGCGTCGAGTTGGGCGAGTTGGCTCGCGCGGCAGGCGAGCCAATCGGAGATACTGCTTGAGACCGGCTTTCCCATATCGAGCTCTGCCGCGGCAGATGCGTGGGCCGCGGCTGAGGCAAGCTCCGTCGCGACGGCCGCGCGGTCCGCCTCGCTTCGCGCCGTGGTGAGCGCCTTGCTCGATTGGGAGAGCGCCTTGGCCACCGCACCCGCAAGGTCGCCCTGGCCAAGGCGCTCGCCCAGCGCGTCCGATACGGTCTGGATGGTCTGAAGCGCGCCCGTTGGCGGTGCGCTGCCCACGTAAGCGGGGGAAGCCCACGGCGTGAGCGCCGTGGCGACGGCCACCTGTGCAGCCACCACCCCGTGCGGACGCGGCAGCCTCTGGCGGCACACGCGCCCAATCAAGCCGATGGGCACGAGCGCGCCCCCATCGGCGGGCAGCTGGCACACGCACTCCTTGCAGAGGGCACAGACGGCGTCGTCGGTGCCCAGGAGCGCCTTGAGCCCCGCCACGTCCGCCGTCGCCTCGGCTAGCGTTTGCTGGCGCGAGGGCGTGGGCGGGGCAGCGCCGGCACCAGCAGCTGCACCGCCCTTGTCGTCCGCGTCGGCGAGCTCCTCATCGTCGGCTGCGAACTGCGCCTGCTTGGCGGCCATCTTGGCCATCATCTGCTCGCGCCGAGCTTTGGCCGCCTGCCGAGCAGCCTGCTGCGCGGCCTGGGGCGACTTGTCCTGCTTGGAACGGCGGCTCTCGAGCATCTCGATGCGCACCTGCTGCAGGTGGGCGGCGCACGAGGAGGACGCTGACGAAACTCGCTCAAGGACCACCTCGACTGCCGCCGCCGGGGCTGCGCCGAGCGAGGGCTTGAGTCGCGTGAGAGTCGCGAGGATTGAGCGGAAGGGCGTCGACGAAGGCGACGAAGCCGCCGCCGACGACGACTCGGGCACGGGCAGCGCGGTTTGGGCGTGTGCGGTGCCCGTAGCGCCACTGCCGTCGTTGGCGCTCGTAAGGGGGGGCGTCGGATGGAGCCATGCATGCACCGGTAGAGGTTCGCAGAGCCGTCGGAGCAGCCGACCTTCGGGTGCGGCGGCGGAGGGCGTGTGCGGTGCCGAGGGCGTCGGCGGCGCGGGCTGGCGCGGGGTCGGCATGTCGACCGGGTCGACACCGGTAGGCTCCTTGAGCGCATGCTGAACCGCCATCGTGAGCAGCGTGAGCGCCGTCGAGGTCAGCGCCTCGAGTGCGCCCCGCGACGCACCGCCACCACTGCCGCCGCCGCCGCCGCCGCCGCCGCCGCCGCCGCCGCCGCCGCCGCCGCCGCCGACGCCGCCACCGCCACCGCCGCCGCCGCCGCCGCCGCCGCCGCCGCCGGCGCCGCCGCTGTGCTCGAGGGCGTGGTGCAGTGCGCCGCCGACGAGGGCCAGGAGCGCATCGGACAAGAGAAGCTTGGAGAGTTCGGGCACCTTGCGCAGTCCGCCCGCTACGACGCGCAAAGGGGGCAGCGCAGGTGGCTGATGCGGCGCCATGGGCGCGCTGGCAAAGCTGGGCGCGCCGCCGGCCGCCTCGCCGCCGTCAGCACTGGCCGAGGCCGCGTACGACGCGCGGGGGCTCGCGGGCTCAGGTGCGGAAGCGGTGCGCATCGTGTGAAGGCGCTGCGCGACGCGCTTCGACTCATCGGCCGTGTAGAACGGATGGGTAGCATCGACTTCGGCCCAGAGGTCGGGTCGGAGGGAGTACTTGCCGCCCTGGCCGGGCTCGCGCACGCTCAACTCGTCGAGCATCACGTCGACACCCGCATGCTCAGCAAAGCGCGGCTCGATGCGCTTGCCCACGAGGGAGTGTGGGATTGGGCCGAGCGCGAGCTGGTGCACGAGCGCCGTGCGCATCGCAGCCTCCTCGCTCTCGGCCCATGGCTTGAACAGCAGCACTAGCAGCGCGAGCACCTCTTCCCATTGCGCCAGGTCGGAGGCCGCCACGCGCAGCGACGCCGGGACGACCCATGGGCCAACCGCTGCCTCGGCCGCCGCCTCGGCCGCCGCCTCGGACGCCGCCTCCGCCGCCGCCTCGGACGCCGTCTCCGCCGCCGCCTCCGCCGCCGCCTTGGACGCCGCATCGGACACCGCTTTGATCGGCTCGGGCGCCGCCACGGGCGTGAGCCCCGCGCGCGCCATGATCAGGCCGATCGCCTCGGCGGGCGCGACCGTCGCGAAGGCGAGCTGCAACAGCAGCATGTCGCGTGCCCAGCCGTGTTCACGGAAGAGGCGGCAGCGGTAGAAGCGCGCGGCCGCGTACGGCTCGCGCCCGTTGCCTCCCCACCAGCGCAGCCGCAGCTGCATCGGCAGCAGCTGCAGCCGCAGAGGGTGCTCAGCGAGCGCGAGCGCGTCGTCACGGCTCAGGGGGAGTACCTCGGCCACCGACTGACGAAACTCGAGGCCGACGCCCACGAGGGCTGCGAGCGTGCGGTGCAACGGCAGGTGGTGGGAGATGAGCTGGGGGAACGCATTGTCGTGCCTCCACACAGGCCAAGCGAACGCCTGCCACGGCGGCTCAAAGGCAACGTGGCCGGCCGGGGGGTCTTTGGACGCGGCGTCGCCGGCGGCGTCGCCGGCGGCGTCGCCGGCGGCGGCGCCGGCCGAGGCACTTGTGGCCGTGGCCTCCTCGTCATTGACTCCAAACACGCGTACGCCCTTTTGTGACTTCTTGGAGCGATCCTCCTTCCACCAGAGGCACTCACCAGCCTGCTCCGCGGGCATGGGCGCCGAGACGGGCACCAGCGGCGCCTTGCCTGCCCGTCTCGCCGCTGCACCAAGCTGCTCGTGCTGACGCGCGGCCACGGGCGCCGCCACGCGCGCGAGCCAGCCGCGCAGCTGGCGCCACGCGAGCGTGGTCAGCGGAGCAAGCTGCGGCGGCGCCAGAGGCTTGCTGCTACCATGGATAGAAGGCGAGGGTGCCACCAATTGAATAGAAGGCGAGGGTGCCACCGATTGTAGCCTGCCCTCCGCGCTCGTGCCGCCGGGTGCTCGATACGACGCCCCCCCCTCCGCGCTCGTGTTCTCCTGCGTCGTGCCCTCGGCCGCCTCGGCCGCCTCGCATGCAAGTGCTCGCCACGGCGCCTCGCCCGCCTCCCTCGCCCCCTCGGCCGCCTCGGCCGCCTCGACGGAAGCGAAGGCTCGCTTGCGCCCCTTGCGCCGCTCGAGGCGGGCCGTGCGCGCGGGCGCGACGAGCGGCTCGAGGAGCGCGGGAAGCAACGAGATGATCTCGAGCTCGAGGCAGAAGCCGTGGACCCATGGCAGCTGGGGCTCGTCCTCCTCATAAGGCTGCTCGTGCCCGTCGCGCTGGAGCGGCGCCATGTGCTGCAGCCATTCGGAGGCATGCAGCCACCAGCTGAAGGCTGGCGGTGCGCCATCGGACCCTTCGAGGAGCTCGCGCACGCACTCCGGATGGCTGAGCAAGTAGCGAAGGTCTTGCGTGAGGCCGCTGTACCGACTCGACGCGGAGGCCATCACGAGAGGCTGCCCCGTGAGGAGAGGGTGGAGTACGTCGACGACTCGGCCGGAGCGTCCAGGAGCTTCCTCCTCAGCGCCCGCAAGATACGCCACCGTCGCCGCCGTCGGGTCGTACGTGCTCGTCGCCGGCGGGCCCACGTGTACAGAGCGCTGGGAGGCGGGCGTCAGATCCTCAAAGTCGGGTGCATCTTCATCCATCGGCACCCTCGTCCACCGGCTCAAGTCGGGCGGGAGCTCACGCCCGCGCGCTCTGCCGAGCACCATATCCTCGACGTGTCGAGGCAGCAGCCGACCGATGGCCGCGACGCTCTGGCTGGTGGCGACCGCGGCCTGAGCTGGGTCGATGCCCGCCGCGAGTACCGACTCTTGGAATTGGCTCGAGATGGCGCCGATGACGCCTGCGCGTGTGGAGGGCACCGAACCCGATGCGAGCAGCCGTTGGACTGCGGCGTTCACGTCGAAGTGCACGGCGCGGATGGTGGCGCTACCGGCCGCCGCCGCGGGCGCCGCCGCGGGCGCGGCGGCAGCAGCAGCAGCAGCAGGTGCGCCGCTGATCCCCTCGAGGGCCGCTGCCACGTCAAACACGGCAGCGGGCGCGGTAGCAGTAGCAGCAGCGGCGGCGGCGGCAGCAGCAGCAGGTGCGCGGCTGATCCCCTCGAGGGCCGCTGCCACGTCAAACACGGGCGCCTCGGATGGTGCAAACTCTCCCTCCATGCCCGCTGCTGCTCGCGCGCGTGCCAGCGCCGAGCGCGCCGTTTCGAGCGTCGGCGGCTCCATGTCTTCGTCTGCATCGGCCTCACCCTCGTCGCCATCCTCATCCTCGTCGAGGGTGGGACGTGCCACCGGCGGGCCAGGCAGCAGCACCCTCGAGCCCGGCACGAGGGTGAGGCTGAGCAGTAGGCCGAGCGCATGCAGTACGGTACGCGCGGCGCCCGATGCGACGAGCTGTGGAACGAGCGAACGCGAGGTGAAGACCTGCACGGTGAACGACTCGAGAAGCAGCGAGGGCAGCCGAGGCAAAAGTAGCCGAGGCACATGAGACCAGCTGGGGGCGTCGTAGTGGGCATTGGAGGTGGCGCTCGACACGGCGCTCGAAAGGAAGGCGAGCACCGGCCGCGTGTCCGGCGGCCACTCGAGGCGCCGTGCCGGCGCCACGCCGGTCGGTGCAGCGGCCGCGGCCGCGGGGGCCGTGTCGAGCGCCGTGTCGAGCGCCGCGTCGAGCGCCGCTGTGGAGGAGGAGCCCTGCGCAGCGGCGGCGGCCCCAGCACATGGAAGGCACGTGGTGGTGCTGTCCGTGCCAGGGCCGAGCGAGGTGGCCAGCTGACGTGGCTCGAGCTGCCCACGCCTGTCGATCGGGGCGTTGTAGTAGGGATGGCCGGGCGGCGACGCGAGGCCCGCGAGGGCGCTGTAGTGGGCGAGGAGCTCGTCGAGCAGCGCTGCCTTGAAGCGCGGGAAGAGGAGCAGCGGAAAGGCGAGGTCATCGAGCTCGGTGCACGGTGTGCTCGTGCCCATGTGGTTGGGCTGCATGTGGTGCGTGAGGCTTAGATGATGATCCGACGCCGCGCGGAAGCTCACCAGAGCGCCGAGCAGCCCGGAGCGCACCATCGCCTCGCTGATGAGCTCCTTGAACGAGTCGCCTTCGTCACAGAGCGAGTGGAGCCACTGGAGACCGTTACGCACGAGCTCGATGCCCACCGCGCGCGAAAAGGGGAGAGCCCAGCCAGGGTGGAGGCTCCCACCGCCGCCGCCGCCGCCACCCTCGCCGCCGCCGCCGCCGCCGCCGCCCTCGCCGCCGCCATCGCCGCTGCCCTCGCTCATCAGAGCGCCATTGGAAGAGCGAGCGAGGGCAGCGGTGTTGCTGCCCTCGGTATCAGACTTCACCGCAGGCATGTCGCAAAGAGGTCCATCGTACACGTACGACGAGGGCCTGCGAGGAGGGCCTCCTCTTTGCGAGATCGCCTCGAGATCGTCTCTTTGCGAGATCGCCTCGAGATCGTCTCTTTGCGAGGAGTGTCGCACTCGTACACGTGAACGAGAAGAGCCTACGGAGCCGTTGGCCTCCGGTGCGGCGGCGGCAGCGCTGCCGTCCTCGGCCTCGCCCGGATGCTGCGCCTTGCGCTTGGCTGCGAGAGCCGACGTCATCAGCTGGACCAGCCGCTTGTGGTTACGCGGCCGCTCGTTGCGCGCAATCTCGAGGGCCGAGCCGTACACGAGATCGACGTGCTCCGGGTCCGCCTGGGCATCGAGCAGCGCCTGCACCACCTTGACGTGGCCCTCGAAGGTCGCCACTTGCAGCGGGGTCTGTCGATACACGTTGGTCGCGTGGACCGAGGAGCCGTGCTCGAGGAGGAGACGTACGATCTCGAGGGTGCCCGCCTGCGAGGAGGGTGAGGGGGCATGTGAGTGAGTGAGGGCGGGTGAGGGCGGGTGGGGGCGGGTGGGGGCAGGTGGAGGCGGGTGAGGGCGGGTGAGGGCGGGTGAGCGAGCGTTGAGCGCGGTGCGTTAAGAATACGTTAAGAGCGTGCAGGCAGGTGTGGCCGGACCTGCGACGCCCAATGGAGCGCCGTCGTATCGAATTCGGAGCCGTCGGAGCAGTTGACATCGACGTCGCTCTGCCGCAGCGCCTTTTCGACCGTCGCGACGTCGCCCTGCTGTGCCCCTCGCACAAGCTGCCGAGTGGACCGATTCAGAGATCTCGCCGCTCGAGATTCGATGTTGGCGCTCACTTGAACTCTCTCTTCGCGAGGCGGATGAGCCGCCGCGGGCGCCGTGCGTGCCGATCCCCCACCCACCGCGTCCGCCTCGGCTTGCTCACCGGAAGTGGAGCGCGATGGCTCGCCGCCGCCGCCACCGCCGCGCTGCTCCTCGCCGCTTGTGGTTGGAGGGAAGGCGCTCGCACACTCGAAGAGGAGGCGCGCGCACACGGCGTCGAGCATCTGGACCATATTGGCACGCAGCGCGGGCGGAAGAGGTGGCTTGTAGAGCGGGTTGCCATCTGCGTCGTGCTTCAGCCCGTGGTGCTTGCAGAAGCCTGATGCGTGCCAAGCACTAGGATCGCCACAGTCGCAGCAGCCGCCGCTGGTGTGCACGAGGCGGTAGTCGTGGCCGACGTGCTGGCCGCCATGGAAGCATTCGGCACACACTGCCGACGTGGGATCAACTTCGCACGTGAGACACCGGTAGGCGATGCTGCCACGCTTCCACACGATGCTGCACGTGCTTTTGGCCGTGCCGCACTTGGCGGCGAGCGCCTTGAAGACCTTGTCCGGTTTCTCGCCGTCGCATGCGATTTTGAGGCAGTGCTCGAGGCCCGCCTTGAGTGCGTAGCGTCCATTGCGGTCGAGTACGGACGCGAAGCGCTCCTCCACCTTCATAAGGGAAGGTGCTTCGGCGGTGGAGCCACGTGCGCGCGCGTGCGTCGCGCTAATTGCGTTCGCGCCACGTAGGTTCCTACGTCGCGTCGTGAAATGTTGCGCCTATGGAATTCACAGCCAATGTTTAGAAATCGACACCCAAGACACCGGTAGACCTGGAAAGGATCGAACGTGTGAATCGTATACATCCAATTTGATCACGCTGTCTGCATCATATTGCATCTGTCATGTTGCATGCATCCTAATTGCTTGATTTTTCGCGCAACGTCGCGTCGACGTGATCAGCCCTGGACGACGGTCGACGCACTCTCCCGTGTTGGCGCACCCCGGGCCCGTTGTTCTCTTTTTTTGGGTGGGTCCATGCAAGCGTCGGAGAAGCTCGAGTTGCGTATGGCGGTGCTGCAGTCGGAGGACGGTGACGATCTTCGACAGCGACGCGACATTGCGATGCTCCGTGCTTCCGCAACCGTGAAAGTGCTAAACGAGGCGTCCTCGTCGAACATGCCCAGCAACAGGGCTCGATGCTCGAGCGGGGCACCGCGTTGTGCTGCCTGCGGTGAAGACTGCAACAGCCTACGCCCGATGCGGTTCTGGTGCACGCGGAAAGCGGGAAGCATCGGGCGAGGCCGTGGGTCGATGAAGGCTCCTGCAGCAGTCCGTGGATGTAATTGGCAGTTGTGCTTCCTGTGCGCAAATGGGCTGGACACTACGTCGGTCGTTTGCTGTGGCTCTTGTGGGCTGGAGGCAACTGAAGCGGATGACGCGGATAGCGAGGAGGAGGAGGAGGAGGAGGAGGAGGAGGAGGAGGATGGAGGAGGAAGAGGAGGAGGAGGAGGAGGAGGAGGAGGAGGAGGAGGGCCAGCAGGAGCCGACGGCGCTGCCTTCAAAGAAGGCGAAGCTCTAATCGGCATCCGCGCTGACATCTGGCTGACATCTGTGGGGCCGCAGCGCGCCGGCCCCGCGAGCTGTGTGTCGGTATACGGTAAAGCTGGTAAGCTGTGAGCACCTAAGACTAAGATCTAAGTGGGAAAAGATAGTCCTAAAGTCGTCTCGAGAGATCGACCACTTTAAACTCACACGCTTGGGTGGGGCGGTGCCCCCATCGCACCACCGCCGGCTAGCCCAGGGTAGAGCAGTCTATTTGCAGCGGCTCTTTCAGCTGCTCTCACAACCTCGGATTTTCTAGCCCGCCGGTGCTTGTGGGAGGCTAGACCTACCAGCTCGTCGTTGTCGATCGGCCCAGCATCTACACAAATCGTGGGTGGGATCATCTCATAATTTCTCTTCTCGGCAGCGTTTAGCTTGTCATACTCGTCTTCGCACAGGTCATAGCTACTGCGCGTTTGCTTCCCCAAGGCCTCGGCGCTTGCGTTCAGCTTGTCGCACTCGTCTTGGCACAGATGGTAGCGCATGCCCACGATCTGCTTCATGCCCGAGCGGTAGCATGAGTGGTAAGGGTGGATCGGCACCCGGATGGTCGGGATCAGCCTGATATCAGGCAGTAGCGTGTGATCAGGCTGCCGCTGCCGCTGCTGCTGATGGTGGTAGTAGTGGTGGTGGGGTAGAACTTCCAGCTGGCTGACCGATTCGGCGTCGCCGACGGCGTCTGCGTCGGCGGCGCGGCGGATAGCGCGCGTTGCCTTGCGCTCGATACGCGAGGCGACATCATCTCCTACCGCAGCCAGCGCTTCGTACCGCCGCGCACGTGCCACGCGATTCCCACCCTTGGCATCCCCGCGCAGCCCTTCCACCGAAAGCGGCGCCTCTGGTTGGCGTGGCGAGCCCTTTGCCTCGCTCCAGCCGTCTAGTAGCCCATCGGCGCCGGCAACAGCGCCCCGCGTGGGTATGGGAGGCAGGAAGGGGACGGGCGGCGGCGGCGCAGGTGCGGCGACCACCGACTGGTCGAAGACAGCAAGGATTGGGACGCCTGCGACGGCGCGCGCCACACGACCCGCCTGCCCAGAGGCCTTGGAACGCACCGGCTCGTACTGCAAGAGGCGCTGGTTCTGGTTGAAGTAGATGGATGCGCCGTCGTGGAAGACGGATGGAGGCGCCGAGGTGCTCTGTGGAGGCGCCTGGCGCCGAGCATACAACGGCGCAACGTCGGCAGTAGCCCTCGCCATCGGCGGTGGCGCCGCCTCCCGCCGCCGCGCCAGCGCCGCTGCCCTGTTGGTCGCGCCTGGCGCGGGCGCGCCCACGGCGGCATCTACCATCGCTCCACCGCTGTTGTAGTACGCGGCCTTCGCAGCGGCAGCGGCATTCGCGGCGGCTGTAGCACGCTGCTGCGCGGCTCTTTCGGCGGCGGCCGCCTGGGCAGCAGCAGCCGCCTCCGCAGCCTCTTGTTCAGCCCACGCCTCAATCAGCCACGCCGGCGGTTGCACGCGCGAGTTGTACTTGGCTGGCTTCCCCTGCGACACAGACGGGGGAGAAACAGACTCCGCTGCGGCCTCCTTCGCTGCCACCTCTTCTGCCAACAGGGACGTTGCGAGCTCTAATGCTGCCGCGTCCGCATCTGCCGCTTCCTCCGCCTCCCGCCTGGCCACCTCCTCCGTCGCCGCTCTTTCCGCCTCCCTTGCCGCCACCGCCTCCGCCGCCGCCCTCGCCGCCGCCGCCGCCGCCTCCGCCGCTCCTGTCGCCCGCCTCGTCGCCGCCTCCGCCGCAGCCTCCGCTGCCTCCCTCGCCCGACTCGCCGCTGCCTCCGCCACCGCTTTCGCCTCCTTGCCGGCTTTCGCAGCAGCCGCCTCTGCCGCCTCAGCATCAGCCGCCGCCACCGACGCCACTTTCGCCGCTTCCTCCGCCTCAGCCTCAGCCTCCGCCGCCGCCGCCGCCGCCGCCGCCGCCTCAGCCTCCGCCGCATCCGCCGCCACATCTGCCACCCTCATCGCCGCCTCCGCCGCTGCCACCGCCGCCTCCGACACCGCCGTCACCGCCGCCGTCACAATCGCCGTCACCACCGCCGTTGCCGCCAGGCGCTCGGAATTTTCGAGCTCAAGCGCCGCATCCACCTCCTGCGCAGTCGCCCACGCCTCTAGATGTACTTTCGCTGCACCTTCCGCTGTGACTTGCGCAATTTCCCCGGACTCATCTGTCGATGCGGTCTGATTTGCCGCGGCCTCTTCCGCCAACAGAGACGTCACCAGCGCTATTGCTGCCGCCTCTGCCTCCACCTCCTTCGCAGCCGCTAATGCATCGGCTTCCGCCTCCTTCGCAGCCGCCAGTGCCTCTGCTTCCGCCTCTGCGCGGGCGACGAGGATCGCCTTCTTGACGAGAGGCACAAGCATGGCGATCCTCTGAGGCAATGCGGCACGCACACTGCAACCGCGCTGAATAGCCTGCACCTTTGTCGCAGCCGCGGCTGCGGCGGCTGCCGCAACGGCGGCGGCCCCGGCCTCTTCTGCAGCCCTCTGCCGTGCTGCTGCCGCGGCAGCCTCGGCCGCTTGTCTCCTCTTGGTTGCTACGCCACGGTCGGCGTTGCCACGAGCACGTGCCTGTACACGGGTCGCCGCGGCCGCTTGTGCCCTGGCAGCTGCGGCCGCCTTCTCTGTTGCAGCCTTTTCCGCAGCCGCTTGCTCTTCTGCAGCCCTCTGCCGTGCTGCTGCCGCGGCAGCCTCGGCCTCTTGCCTCCTCTTGGTTGCTACGCCACGGTCGGCGTTGCCACGAGCACGTGCCTGTACACGGGTCGCCGCGGCCGCTTGTGCCCTGGCAGCTGCGGCCGCCTTCTCTGTTGCAGCCTTTTCCGCAGCCGCCTGCTCTTCTGCAGCCCTCTGCCGTGCTGCTGCCGCGGCGACCTCGGCCTCCCGGCGCCTCTGGGCCGCTGCGGCTCGGTCACGGCCGGCGTTGCCACGAGCACGTGCCTGCATACGGATTGCCGCGCGTGTTGCTGCCGCGGCGGCGGCGGCGGCGGCGGCAGCGGACGCCCGCCTCCTCTCTTCGCGTGCTAGTAATCGGGCCTCTGCGACGGCTGCCGCGGCGGCTTGAGCAGCAACCTCGGCAGCAGCCTCTGCTGCCGCCGTCTGCCGGTCGGCATTACCACGAACAATCGCCTGCACACGGATCGCCGCGGCCTCCTCCGAGACAGTCCTGCCATCCGCGGCTGCCTGCTCTGCAGCAGCCCTCTGCTGCGCCGCAGGGGTGGTCGCAGCGGCGCCCTCAGCTGCAGCCGCAGCTCGCTCGGCCGCGGCCTTTTCCAGAGTCGCAGCCGCAGCCGCCTGCTCTCCTGTAGCCCTCTGCCGTGGTGCTGCCGCGGCGGCGAGTGCATGCGAGTCGGCCGTTTGAAGTAACGCGGATGGTGTTCTCCGTCGCGAAGAGTGCTGCTGCGCTGCCATGATACGTTGCATTCGCGCCTTTGCTGGGATGGCAGCGACGGCGCGGCCGATGGTGCGACCAGCGCGGGCGTATGCGAAGCTCTCGACGGCGGCATCATGTAAGCGCTGTGCCACCGCCGCCTGCGCGCCGCCGGCGAGCGTGGCGTGCGTCGAGGACGACACGTTCATGAGTGTACCACTCGCGTAGCGCTGGATGGTCGCGTCTGATGAGCGGGAGAGCTCCTCGAGCCGGCGCTCGGCACCGTGCTGCAGCAGCCAGCTCGACCATGCTCGGTCGTGGCACAGGTTCTGCAGCGCGCCGCATGCAAGGCCAAGCGTCACTTCGTCCGAGGCTTCGAGGCAATGAAGCAGCGCCTTATGCGCAGCGAGTTGCATGAGTAAACCCTTGGTCAGGCTCGACTGTGTGTCGAGTGCGTCGCTTGCCAGGTTGCCAATGACCAAGAGTGCCTGCTGCCGCAGCACCTCGTCGTCCGCATTTTTGGCGCTCACGAGGAGCTCGCACAGCACGCGCAGGCCGCGGCCCTCGTTTGAGCGCATCACGTTGCCGAGTGCGACAGCGTCCTTGCCATAGCAGCTCTCGCAAGTGTCGAGCAAAAGAGCAAGCGCGTCGCGCCGCGCCTCGAGGCCATCCGTGGCAGCGAGCTTCTCGATGGCCTCGCTAACGGCCTGCAAGGCCATGTGGAGATCGCGTTGCCGCGGCTGCGATAAGGGTAGCCACGGGCGCTCAACAATTCTCGTCTCACGGTCACTTTTCCTGAACGCAGAACTCGCCCAAGTTTTCTCCGTAACCGACGCGGCTCGCGTCGACGGCCTGCGCGTGTACCGGATATAAGACATCGGGGGGAGCCGGGACACACACAGGACTCACGGTTCACACACACGGTCACGGACTATCAAGACCGGCAGCGGCTGCCGGTCCTACTCGAGTACTCGTTATTCACGTGTACGCGACCGGCCGGCGCGAAACCGCAAGCGACGTAACCAGTAATATAATTTAAGAGAGTGGAGATCACAAGAGGACTGTTCCGTATGCGCGCGCGCTGAAACAAACACTTATGATCAACTGACCGATCGACCGGACGGGAACTTGTGTATTGTGACTCGATCGATCGCGGGATGGCGTGCCACACATCATCCATTACATGTACGACGGTCGGCGCGCGCGCTCCATCCATTCTAAAACGTCACCCTCCTCACCCTCCGTTCACTGTCCGCGTGCGCGGCGCTGTAGCCTGTTCGGTCTGTCGCTCGCTCGTTCGACCCACCCATCCAAATATGGCTCCTTACCATGTGCTCCGTCCGTCACAAGCATCTATACCGCGTCCGTCGTCGGCATCCTGCGTGCATCGTCACATCAGAGCGCGTCAAGAGCGCGCGCTTCCTCATCCTCATCCCGCTCTCTCGATACCGAGAAGCTCAGAGGATGAGCACGGGATCGAAGCGGCTGCCGCTGCCCTTCCACTGAAGATTGACGAGGTTCTGCTCGGAGTAGAAGCCGGAGCCGTGGTGGCGCGACACGCGGTAGGGCATCGAGCGCACCGCCTCCTTCTTGACCTTGACGCGCACCGCCTTGCGCTTCTGCGCCTTGGCCGGAACCTGCTCGAGCGCTGGCGCGGAGGGCTTGTCGACCTCGAGCTGGTCGATGACCTCGGCGTCGACCATCTCGGCGTCGTTCAGTGGAGGGACGCTGAGAGGGACGTTCAGCTTGAGCACTACCCGCGGGACGTGTCCCGTCGAGGCGTCGGGTTCGATAGTGACGGGGCCAGAGATCTTCGCCTCCTGCGGAGCAGAGGCAGGCACCGTTGGCTCGAACTTGTCGACAACGGCGTCGTGCTCCTCATCGGCGGTCGGCTCGTCGCCTTCTTCGATGGTCTTGAGGTCGTGCGCAGGTGAGTGCTTGCCCAGGGGCTTGGAGCGCGCCAGAAGGCGATCTGCGGGGATCAACGGCGAGATGACCGTGGCAAGGGGCCAAACGTCAGCAGCAGCGCGGTCACAGCGGCGTTCGTGTTCTTGATCGTCTGGTGACAGGTGCGGACCGAAGTCTGGTGATCGGACCACAGGCGAGTCGACCGGCGGCGCGCGCTCGCGCTGGACGAAGCCCGTGTCGCCCGAAGTGGCAGCAAGGGACGCGAACGAGAGCGGGGCCTTGGCAACAAATGCGAACGCCGGCGCTTCCTGGAGGGTTGTCCGCGGCATGTTCATCCAGAAGAGTGCGGAGAGTGGAGAGCTCGAGTGGGGCTGCTTCGCTAAGAAAATGTACACTTGGAGATCTTTGCATGCATGCGACTTCCCATCAGCCTTGGGGTCGGATGAGGTGACGGGTGCTGGTTTGGAAACGGTGGGTGTATGAGGTTCCTGAAAAGCGTCGTAGTGGTCATCTAGTGGTCATCACAATTTTTTACCGCGTGTTCCGCAGAACTCAACCCGCCTTGTCTCGTCTGCTCCTCGCGAACGTGGCGGCCACAAGAAGGAGAGACATGCCGATCACAAGAAGGCAGTCGGTCGCGAAGCTGTCGCCAATACACCCAGCAGTGACCGAGCTCTTAGAAAAGATTGAGCGCGAGCCGTCCCTCCTCCTCACCACTGAGTACGAATTCCTCTCAACGTTCATCTTGAGGATGGAGCAGGAGCACCGCCGCCTTCTGCAGGCGAAGAACGCCAAGGAGGACTCCAGCGAGTCGGTCGGCCGCCCACTTCAGCCCGCCAAGGGCTCGCGCATCCCGACTTCGCGCAAGTCGCTCGCGCCAACGATGTTGACAGCGCCACCACCAGTTGAGGAGCCGAGCGCGGATGCCGCCCTTGCTCCCGCTGCTTCCCCTCCTCCTATGGCTGCTGCACCCTTGCCTGCTCCCCCGCCGCCGGCACCTCTCGCGCCGTCGCCGCCAGCAGCAGCCGCAACGCCGGCGTCCATGCTTCCTGGCACCGCCAAAGAGGCTTGTTCCGGCGGTGAGGGTGCCATCGGTGGCTCGACGCCGCTGCTGTCCGCCCCGCGCTCGCGTGTGTGTCACAATACCGGTTCGGCCGCGCGACAGCCAGACGGCCTAAGCAGTGTGCGCGCGACGAACAGCGTGCCGCGCCTCGCACGGCACGACTCGGCGGACGACTCTCCCCTCGGCTCGCCGCCCCGCTCGCTTCCTCGCGCTGCAGTCAGGCGACTTACTGGGGCGAGCGTCTTCTCCGACAGCAGCTGCGCGAGCTCAGGGGCGGCGCCCTCGCCGCCGAGGTCGGTGGGGAGCGCCCTTCTCCGACGCTCGTCGGTCGGCAGTGCGTTCCTCGACCATCTCGCCTCGGCCGGCGGCCGTCGTGACTCGGGAGCTCCCTCGACGGGCGCCTCGTCCGCCTACCGCAGCTGCGACGACGCGGGCACTCCGGATGAGCTTCCCTCGCCGCCCAAGTCCCTCTCACACGCGGCGCATCGCAATCGGCTCTCGCACGGGGGCTCGCGCCTCTCCTTGCCGCCCGACGAGGACACCTTGACCACCGACAGCACGCCCGCCGCCGAAGCGCCCGCAACCTCAACGCCAGGGCGCCATGGACTGCGCCTCACGCCAGCGCGGCAGCAGCGCGGGGGCTCAGCGGCGGGGGCAGCGGGTGGCGACGAGACGCCGCGGAGCGCGCGCAAGAGCGCGCGCAAGGGCGATGATGTCGACGTCACAGGCGCGCGCGGCGCCACGTTGCAAGAACAGCCCGTCAACACCACCGCAGCTGCTCTCGCCGCTGCCGCACCAGCCATCGCCGCCCCACCATCGGCGGCGGCCGAGGCTCCGTCGGCGGCACCGGTGGCAATGCCGAAGACGCCGCGCTCAGCGCTCAAGGGCGCGCGCACGGCAGCCGCGATCGTGCCAGCCAACGCGCCCGCCCCCTCAATGTTGCCCTTGTTCAAGCTCGACAAGTTTCCCGCGACGTTCCAACAGGGCACGGCTGCAGAGCAGCTGCGCCTTCTGCACGCCACGCTGCTGCACGCGGCGGCGCCGCTCTCGGTGCGCGAGCTGCGCGAGGCGATCCCCACCAAGCTCGAGACCGAGCGCATCAACCTGCTCCTCGAGGTGATGGTCTCGCGCCACGTGGTCGGCGTGCAGGGGCACGGCGAGCGCCGACGCTTCGAGCTGAGCGAGTGAGCGAGGGTGGCCGCGAGCGCCGACGCTTCGAGCTGAGCGAGTGAGCGAGGGTGGCCGCGAGCGCCGACGCTTCGAGCTGAGCGAGTGAGCGAGGGTGGCCGTGCTTCGTGGGCGCTGCGTGCAGCCGAGTGGCAAGGCGGAAGCGTCTTGGGGCGGTGCCCGCCTGACGAGTCCATGCGTGGAGAGCGAGAGGAACGTCACGGTCCTGGTGTCGGCCCCTGCCATACAGTTGTTCTCCATTCCGATTTGCGTCTTGCATCTATGTCTGTGACTGCGTGAGCGGGCCGGGCCGACTGTCGTGTGCATGATTCGAGTACGGCGCTCGATAGTGTGACTGTGCATGTACCGGTACCTTACCGGTACCTTAGCGTTGGAGAGTCGCGTCGTCGGAACTCTACATACATCTACGTTCTTGTTTCATCGTGCATGCATTAGCATCACCCGAACTTGACGCTTCGTTCGCACGCCACGAGCCCCGCTAGACTCTGCCAACGCACGGCACGGCCAAAGGCCGGTCGTCCCCGCCCACGCTGCGCCGGCATCCCTGATGAGCATGCCCGAGCACAGCCGGATGCCCATCAGCGTGCTTCCGGAGCAGTGGCGGCAGCTCTTTCCCTACACGCCGCCATACTTCAACCGCATGCAGTCCGAGTGCTTCGAAGCAGCCTTCCAGAGCGACCACAGCATCGTCATCTCCTCGCCGACGGGCAGTGGCAAGACAGCTGTGCTCGAGATGGCGATGGCGCGGTTGTTCACGACGGGCGCACAAGCGAGCCCCACTCGTAGCCTCGCCGTGTACATGGCACCGCTCAAGTCACTCTGCCACGAGCGGCTGCTCGACTGGCAGCGGAAGCTACAGCCGCTCAACTTGAAGGTCGTCGAGCTCACCGGCGACTCGAGCGACGAGACCGACGAGCGCGCGGTCGCGGCCGCCGACTGCATCGTCACGACACCCGAGAAGTGGGACGCCTTCTCGCGCTTCCGCCGCGACGCGCAGGGCGTCGTCGGCCGCGTGGGGCTGCTGCTCGTCGATGAGGTACACCAGATCACCGACCCATCGCGCGGCCCGACGCTTGAGTCTGTCATCGCTCGCATGATGACGATCAGCCAGGGAGCCGAGGTGCGCGGTATGCCCATCGCGCGGCTGCGCGTGCTGGCCGCTTCGGCCACCATCGCCAACGCGGAGGACCTGCAGGCGTGGCTTGGGCCCTCGTGCGTCGTGCGCCAGTTTGACGAAAGCTACCGGCCGGTGCCGCTCAGTTGGCGCGTGCTCACGTACCCGATGCATGCGCTGTACACCTTCGACAAGGCGCTGATTGCTAACCTGCCAGCCGTGGTGCGAGAGCACGCGGCGGGGCGGCCGACGCTCGTCTTCTGCCAGTCGCGCAACGCATGCAAGCAGGCGGCCACCGGGCTCTCCACAGGGCCGCCGCTCGTGCACAGCCAGCCGCATCACGCGCACCTCGCGCAGGCGGCGGCGCGCGTGCGTGACCAAGGCCTGGCGGCGCTCGTGCGGGTGGGCTGCGCGTACCACGACTCCTCGCTCGAGATCGACGACCGGCGCTTGCTTGAGGCACTCTTTGCTGAGGGAGCCCTGCCCGTGCTCGCATGCACCTCGGGGCTCGCTCAGGGCGTCAACCTGCCCGCGCGCCTCGTGGTGGTGATGAACACGGCCAAGTACTCAAAGGCGCTGGGCGGCTACGAGGAGCTCACTCGCATCGAGGTGCTGCAGATGGCGGGGCGTGCCGGCCGGCCGCAATTCGACCAGCAGGGCGTGTGCGTAGTGATGACGCGCAACGAGCCCGAGGTTCGCCAGCGGTACGAGAGGATGCTCGGTGGCACCGAGGTGATCGAGAGCCAGCTGCATGAGAACCAGCTCGTGCACCTGAACGCCGAGATCGCGCAGACGTGCACGTACATGAGCGACGTCACCGTCTGCCTGCGCTGGCTCAAGTCGACCTACTTCTTCACGCGCATCCGCCGCAACCCGACGCATTACGGCTACCGGATGCCGACGGGCCCGGGGCCGCTCGACGAGCGTGCGCTCGATGCGCACCTGACGCGCCTGCTCATGGGCAACCTGCGAGCGCTCGGAGATGCTGGCATGATTCTGATGAGCGAGGATGGCCTCGGCGTGCAGCCGCAGCCGCTGGGCACGCTCATGGCCCGCTACTGCGTCGCCTTCGAGACGGTCAAGTCGTTCGTAGCACTTGAGAACGGAGCAGGGCTTGAGGCGGTGCTTCGGCTGCTCGCGCACTCGGACGAGCTGGACAGCCTGTACCTACGCCACAACGAGAAGAAGAAGCTCTTTGAGCTCAACAGCAACAAGGAGCTCATCCGCTTTCCGTTCATGGACGGCGCCAAGCGCTCCAAGATCAAGTCGACCGCGATGAAGGCGTCTCTGCTCCTGCAGTTGCGCGTGGGTGGCCACCCGCTGCCCTCCGAGTTCCATTCGGCCGAATTCACTCTCGAGCAGAGCGGTGCACGCATCACGAACGCGCTCGTCGAGTACCTGGTGCAGCAAGAGCGCGCCGCCAGCGCGCTGCACGCCGCGCTCGTGCTCCGGCGTTCGCTCCAGCAGAAGAGCATCGGTTGGTACGACGATCCCCAAGCCGGGCTGCGCCAGCTCGATGGTGTGGGCCCGGTGATGGTGCAGAAGCTCAAAGACGCGGGTGCAGGCTCGCTCGAGGCACTTGCGGCGATGGCACCTTCTCTCATTGAGCGCGCCTGCAACAAGGCCATGCCATTTGGCGCCGTGTGCCTGCGTGCCGTCCGTGCACTCCTCGCCGCCGCGCCGCGGCTCACGGCCGAGGTGGGCGCAGTGGCGCAGCTCGGTGAGCCAGTCCCTCTGACGCTCCGCCTCATGCGGCGCACGGACATTACGGCCCCACCTTCGGGCACAGGCCAGCTCGGCAGCGGCAGCAGCGGCGGCAGCGGCGGTGGAGGCAGTAATGATGGCTCGTATGAGCCCGCTTGGACGCTGCTGCTGAGTGATAGCAGCCACAAGCTGCTCCTCATCCGGCGCATTGCACCGTACCAGCTCGAGCAGCAGCCCATGATCAGCTACCAGCTGACCGTCCCTCCCGCCTCCGCCAAGGCCCCCCTGAGCGCAATGTTGGTGCACACGCGTCTCTCGGGCCTGGACGCCACCCTCTCTATCCGCATGCCGTTTGCGCCCGAGCAAGCGCTGACGCCTTCGCAGGGTAGCGCGCCCGCGACGCCTTCAGCCAAGCCCAAGGGCGTCGTAAAGGGCGTCGCCAAAGCTCGCGTGCCCCCCACGCCCAAGGCCACCTCTTTCAAGCCAGCATCGAAGCCAGCATCGCTCGCGGCGATGGTGCCACGCGCATCCGCGGCGGCAGCAGCGAGCCCCCGAGCCCAACCAGCAACGACGCCCATCGGATGTTTCACGCAGGCTGCCCGAGGAAGCAACACTCCTAGCACGACGGCGCCAGTGGCGGCGGCGTGCTCGCCTGCCGCAGCAGCCTGTGCGATGCTCTTCAGCGGCGGGTCGAGCCGCCGCGCCTTGACCTCGACAGATCTGCTGGCGGCGGCGGCGATTCAGAGCTCCGACGAGGACGATGAGGCGGACGACGAGCTCCAGCGCCGCCAGGTCGCACCCGTCGTGGCGCTCGACGACTCCTCGGACGAGGATGCTGCCCTCTTTGGCGATGCGCCGTCCTCCAGCGGACGGCAGCGTGAGCTGAAGGCGGCGGCGCCCGAGCAGCCAGCAAAGCGGCGACGTGCCTTGGACGGCAGCGTCGCGCCGGCGATAGACGTCGGACAGGCTCCGAAGCGCGCAGCAGCACTCCCGCCCACCATGGGTGTGGCGGGGTGGCCGCCAAGCATGGTGTCGGCCGAGCAGCAGAACCTGAACGTCAGTGCGCAGGCCGCAGCAGCGACATCCGCGGCGGCGACATCGTCGAGCACGCCCCTCGCTGACAGCGACAGCTTCTGGGAGCAGTTCCGAGCGACGCCGCAGCCCTCTGCGCGCAAGGCACCCTCAATCTTCGCGGGTCCAGGCGCCGTCATGGGCGCATCGGCACCCTCAATCTTCGCGGGTCCAGGCGCCGTCATGGGCGCATCGGCGGGTCGGCGCCCGGCCGTGCCACACGCCGTCAGCGGCTTCGCAGGCTCGGGCGTTCCTATCAGCTCGCATGGCCCTCCTCCTTCGGCGGTCCTCCCTCATCGCTCTTCCCCCATCGGCAGCGGCTCATTGCCACTGATCGGTCTGAGCTCCTCAGGTGTGCAGCCGGCCGCGGCGTTCGGCGGGCGGTCGATGGCCGCTCGTGCCGTCCCAATGCTCTCCACGCCCGCGCGCCGTCTTCCCGTCGAACCCATCCCGCCGATGCGGTCGCAGCCCGGCAGCATCAGCGAGCGGTATCAGAAGGGCACACCTTCCAAATCCCTGCCCAATGCTGCAGCGGCTGACCACGGTGCACCGGGCTTCTCGACACCCATGGGGGGGCACCGCGCCGCACCGCCTCGAATGAGCCCTACAGTGGCCGCGGTCCACACCTCTACCTCTGCCCTTGCCGCCGCTGCCGCCTGCCCCGTCCCTACCTCGACGGCGGCGGCGGCGGCGGCGGCGGCGGCGGCGGCGGCGACGGCGGCGGCGGCGGCAGCGGCGGCAGCGGCGGAGGTAGCTTGCGCGGCGGCACCTCCGCACTGGTCCCATGGACGCCGTGCTGGGCGCGCAGCCCTCTCGCCGGGCGCCGATGACTTTCTGATGGGCCTCGATCTGCCCTGGCCGTCGGAGGAGCCTCCGTCGCTCCGAGCGCCTTCGCAGCCACTGGTGGCTTCGGCGCCCGCCGCCCGGACGGCATGGCCGGCAGGGACGCTCGCGCATCCGGCGCCGCTACTTACGGCGCCACCTCCTTGGGAGCGGCCGGCTTCGTCGCTGCCTACACGGCTGCTCCCAACGTTTGTTGTGCAGCCAGCGTCGACGTTCGCTGCGCACCCAGCGAAGCGCAAAGCTCTCTTTGACGTGACCCAGCAGCGCCAGCAGTCCCCACACATGCCCTCAACCTCGCTGTGTGCCTCACTGCCCCTCGCCTCGCAGCCTTTCTCGGGCATGCACCGCCCACAGCAGCCACTGGCGCCACCACAGCCGCTGCCACAGCCACCGGCGCCGCCAGACGGCGACAGCGGCGATGGCATGGCTTGCGGCCTTGGCTTTGTGCGCCGTTGCTTCGCGCCTCCGCCTCCTCCGCCTCGACCTCCGCCTCCCCCGCCTCCCCCGCCTCCTCCGCCTCCTCCGCCCTCGTTTCGCAGCAGCAGCGGCGGCTGTGGGGCGTGTGGGGCGATGCTGCCCCGGAGCTCGGCCCCCAGCGCACTCGGTGCCAGCAAGGGGCACATTGGCGGCGGGCTGCCGCCTGGCGCCGGCCCACCGACTGGCTTCAAGCTCCTCAGCTGTGTCGACGGGTGGCTGGCAGCCGCCGAGGCGAAGGCTGAGGGCGGCAAAGCCAAGCGGTCGCCTCCGAAGCTTGCCGTGCTCGGCACGGGCGGCCCAGCAACCGCGGGGAACGATGGTGGGCGCTCAATGACCAACATGCTCGGCGGACGCGCGTGAGAGGAAAAGGAGCTCTGAATTACTGGCTTCGTTTCCGTCGAGACGATGGGAAATGCGGGAGAGACCAGGCGGACGTGAGAGTACCGTTGTGGATGGCGTTCGATCGGCTGCCGCAGAGGTACATAATCAAATTCTGTTCACAGCGTTCATTTTCACAGCCAGTTCACGCTCTCGCCTTTGAGGGATCGGAAGAGCCGGACATGGAGGCGCAAACCTACACCTACACGACCTTTCGCGGTGCAGTCGAAGGCGTGCACACCGCGACGCTGCGTCTGCATGCAGCCGCTGCGGGAGCGCCGCCAGCGCCAGTGCTCGTCTACCTGCACGGCGGTTATTGGAAGCCGCAGTGGGGGGTGCACAACCTGGACACGACTGGACTCTTTGCTGCATTTGGCACCGACCATGTGGCCACATGGAGCGTCGAGTATGCGCGCGTCGACCAGCTGGACCCGGCTGCGTCCGTCGCAGGTGGTGGGTGGCCACACACGTGCCTTGACGTCCTCGCCGCACTCAACACGCTCACCGTGTTGCCAGAGGAGACACGGGTGCAGCTTGACCTAAGCCGGGTCTACCTTTGTGGCCACTCGGCTGGCGGCCACCTCGCGCTGTGGTTGGGCGTTCTCTCTCGCCTCTCGCGCGGCGAGCTGGAGCGCGTCGCGTTTGCCATCGGCAAGGTGGCTGGCGCGGACGCCGCGGCTGCAGCGATGGCTGGCATTGCGGAGAGCATCACTGTGAGAGGCGTCATCGGTCTCGCCGCAGTCACGAGCCTGACAGCCTGTGCGGCGCTCGGCCTCTCCGACTTCCACGACGCGGCGCTCCACTTTATGTGGCGGGTCGGGTCGAGCGCGGGTGGCGCGATCGCTTCTGGTCAACTCGGAGCTGCCTGCCCTCTCGCGCTTTGGACGAGTCTACCGGACGAACCACCCGCCGATGGCAGTGCCACTGCCGCCGGCGCTCTCACCGCCTCCGCTGCAGGCAGCGCGGAGGGGGCGGGCGGTGAGGCGCCGTCCTCCTCCTCGTCTGGTCCGCCGCTGAGGCCGCGCTCAGGGCCACCCCCCCCGCTGCGAGTGCTGCTAGTGCACGGTCTCGATGACGTGGATGTGCCTGCGTCGCTCTCACTGAGCCTCGCGGCTGCAGCTTGGACAGCGCCCCTCCCGCCGCCGCTATGGCTTCTGCTGCTGCCCGGCTGCGACCACTACGTCGTCGCGGGCCTCGGCAACACCGATGTGAGCAACCCGACGCCAGGTGCCCCATGGCCGCTCCTCGCAGCCGCGTTGCGCGCCTTTGTCGCCGAGGATGCGCCATGCCTCGATGGCGCTTGCTGCACCTCGATCGCAGCGGCCACCCCCATGATCTCGACGGCCATCGAGCCCGTGTGTGCTCGCCGCACGATGGGCTCCATCGCCACCGACGACGACGAGTTCAAGCAGTGGGCGGAGACGAACCCGGAGGCGGCAGCTGCCATGGCGCGCGGCCTCCGTCGCTGGCTTGCCTGGATCAGCGAGGCGCCCGCCGAGGTGGTGCGCATATGGCTCGAGGCGCATGATGCGTCGTAGAGCAACAAGCCATTGCCACACGGGGAGTCCGTCCTACGGGTGGTGTGGTCGCGGAGGAGAGCATGGATGGCGCGTTAACGAAGGATCTCGTAAACCGTTTTGCACGCGCGGATCGCGGCCAGCGACGACTTCTCTCTTCTGTCTTCTCTTGCAACACGGAAGGATCCGACGAGGATGTCCCCGTGCGCGCACGGCTCGCGCTCGGCGCGCCCCGCGGGCAGCGCGCGCGGGCCTGAGTCTCTACTGCACTCCTCTCGTCGAGCGGCCGGGCAGCGGGCTCGCTCGACGCACGTGTCGCATCAACGATACAGCCAACGGTTCTATCTATTCTTCTTGGAAACTCGACACGATTTCTCGACATACAAAACAACCGAATCCGGCTCCCGTATCGTATAGAATCCGGCGTCCCGGTTGCCGGTCGTCTACGCTCGGTATGAAGTTGTATGAAGCGGCATTAGCGGCGTTAGGGCATTTCACACAGCCCGCTCAGCCGAATCGTTCATTGGTTATACTTCGCGACCCGATCATTCACACCATGGCGGGTACCGCACGGGGGCGGTTTTTAGAAGGGCGAGAATCACGCGAGTGATGCCCATGATGTGGTGAGCTTGAAGCGTGTGTGTCCCGGCTCCCCCAGTGTTTTTGAACCCCTCCTCTCCGTTTTCCCCACAGGGGAGTCGGCCTGGCGCGCGCACGAGCCCCCATTCACAATGTGAGGAAGGAGGGTCCTTTCGACATGCGGACCTTTTTAATCGCAATGATCGGATTGTTCGGCTTGCCCGCAGGAGCGCAGCAGCAGCGCATCGTCCTCTTTGGCCCACCTGGTGTAGGGAAAGGTACGCAGGCCAAACGCATCATACAGAAACACGGTCTCTGCCACGTCTCGACTGGTGACCTGCTTCGAGCCGAAGTGAAGAAGGCCTCCAAGATAGGCCAGAAAGTCATGAGCCTCATGGCGAGAGGTCATCTGGTGCCCGACAAGGTCGTCGTTCGGCTCGTCATCCGCATGATTGCTGGTACACGAACTTGCGAGCGCCGAGGCTGGTTGCTCGATGGCTTTCCGAGGACAGCGACGCAGGTGCACGCCTTGATGGATGCTGGCCTTGTTCCGCACCAAATCATCGTGCTCAATGCGACGAATGCGACGATCATCGCACGTGCGCTCTCGCGCGCACGCGAGGCCACAGCGGCCGGTCAGACGCCACGCAAGGACGACAATGAGCCGACGATGCGTAGACGAATTGCCGAGTATGAGCGCAATCGTGACGCTACTTTGGTTGCCCTTCGTCAGTACATTCGAATTACCGAGGTGGACGGCGAAGACGAGCGTGGTCGTGTGGAGGGCGTAATCAACCAGCTGATACCTCGGACGCACTCAAAACCGAATGATGCCGAGGACACAGGCCATATCGGCGAGGATGTGGTCGAGGATAGTTGACGACGGCACCGGGTGGCCTTCTCGGAAGAGCCCAAGTAGCACCGCCGCCGGGGAGCCGCCGCGTGCGCGGACGAGGCGCACACTCGCGCAGTGACAATTCGAGCCAGGCCACTCCCGTGCAATGGTCTATGCTCTTAGTGTTGATTGTTGTGTGAATACGGCCGACACGCCGCACCCAACGCCGACCCCACACCCGGACCGCGCGCACGGCGCCCGGGGTCGCGCCCCGGCCCAGGTCGGCGGCGACATGCGGCGGCACCACGCCGCGAGGGGCACGCCCACGTGCTCGGCTGTCGGCACAGTCGAGGAATGTCTGAAACTGAATCGATTCGATTGTACACAGGACATCAGCGCTCCTCACACTCACCCTGACGGACGGCCACACGGCCTACACCACGCACCACGCGTGGCGGCGGCGCCCCGCCCGCGGGCCGCGCCGCGGCCGCGCCGCCGGCGGCGCCGCGCGCCGCGTCGAAAAAAACGGTCTTTCCACACGGCGCCAGGTCTTTCCACGCGACCGCCGGCCGGGCCGAACAGCCCGTAACGATGCGGCCCCCAACGGCGAGCAACGCCAACCGCACGCCGACTCGAGTCTGAATTTCTCGGAAGACGGAACGACTCGCACACGCGACCGACGTGCACAGGGCACACAAACGTCAACCACACGACACCCCCGGCGCGGCGTGGCCCTCGCGGCGCGGCCGCCCATTCGTGTGCGAGCCGCGCCGCGCCGCGTCTGACACACACGGCCCTCCGCACCGGGGTTGCAACTCGAGAACTCACAGCACTCAGCCGCGCAAGCACGCGCCACGAGTGAAAGAGGCTCGGCTATAAAGCCAAGCGCGGCGGGCGGTAACATGCGCACGGCATGATCCACCTCACGTGCCCGACTAATCAGTGATGCACCGCACAACGTACGTACATGCATGCGCATGATTTAGTGAGCGGTCCGAGGCAAGGATCTGAGCATGGTTCGCATGGAAACCATGCTCAGGCCCATTCTCCAGAAGCCCCGGGCTACCCCTGTAGTTCCGAGGACAGAGAGCCGAGTTGCGGAGTTGGCGCATGTGCGCCGTTCGGTAGGGATTGGCATAGCCGCGGGTACTCTCCAGCCTGGAATTTCAGTGCCGCGCCCCTGGTACTGAGATGGAAGAAGAGGCTTGCCATGGGTATGGCCTATGGACTAGTCGCCTCCAGCTTGGCCCCGGCCACGCGAGTGGCCGTTTCGGATCCCGAAGCTCTCATAGGCAGCAATCACACGAGTATCACACGAGGACGTCGTCGCGCCCGGGTTTATGCAAACATCCTCAGGAAGGACGCTCCTAGTGATGATATAGGTGCTACAGGTGCTATAGGTTCATCTGCTGCATTGGCTCCCTTGATGATTCGTGGAGTTGGTGCAGGAATGTCGAGTATGAGCCCATTGAAGTCCAACACCTTCGCAGAGAGAGGGTCGAAGAAGGGTCAGCTTTTCTGGCCCTTCTCCGCCAGGTCCTGAAAGTGCTTGAGGTTGCTGTCCAGCTGGTTGACAAGGGGTTGCATCGAGGGCGCGTAAGCGGCGAGTGCCTGATACAGCGGCGCCACGAGGAAGCTGACGAAGCCCACCTGAGCCTTAGATGTGATGACCGTGTCGCGGTCGCAGTTCATGGAGACGGGGAGGCCTTTGGCCTTCTCGGAGTCTCCCTGGACGAAGAACTCGGTCATTGCCCCCTCAATCCAGCGTTCATACACGTGCAGCGGCCGTGCGGGGTTCGAAATATCCGCCGCCTTGATGATGAGGCACATCACCTGCTCGGCCGTCGGCCCAGCCGTGCTGTCGTCATCTGCTACCTGCTTGAAGTCGGAAAGAAGGCGCCTTTCAGTGCAGGGTGCAGAGGTTGTCCCAGTCTCCTGGAACTTCTTGGCCGCGAGCATCGTCGTGGTCACGTCCGTGTTCAAGACGTTCTCCCTGATCTGATCAATGAACCGCTTCTTCTCACCGGCACCCACATCGACTAGGAAGTCTAGCTCGGGCCGCTCGAGCAGCTTGATGGCCATTGCCGCGTGATGGTGTTCGAGCACGGCCTTGGGCGTCTCGCCCAATCTCGTGGCAATCGGATGTTTCGTGGCTATCAGATAAGGGCTCATCACGCCGGGGTGGTCGGTGTCGTGAACGAGGGCCGACACGAGCAGCGCTGCGACGACGAGCGGGTCCAAGAAGGGCTCGGGGTGCTCGGCCTGGATCAGGCGGGCGAGAAACGACGAGGCCAGCAGCACATCGACCGCATGGCGGAAATTGTGGAACGGCCGCGGGTGGTAATGCGCCGCGATCGCACACACGTATCGCCACAATTTGCGGAGGTTCAGCTTGCTGGAGCTATCCGAGATGCAAGGGTGCGCAATGAGCACCGAGTACGCGATCCCTGGAAGCTCGTCGTACGGCACACTGAAGATATCAAAGTCCCACTCAGTCCACCGCTTCGGTAATAGTTTGTTGGGTTTGGGTGGAAGTGGCTTGGGATCTGCGAGCGTGCTTGTCTCGGCGACGGTGACGGAAGTTTCCATAGCCGCGAGGCCCTGAGTCATCACGTCCACATCCCATCGCGTTCTCAGAATCATTTGGTCTGTCTGTATGACACGATTCGACGTGCACGAGCATGCTTGGCCCATGGCTCAGCGGTGCGGCATCATTTAGTTTGCGACTCAGACGGGCACGGGGCACCAATTCGCAACGGTTTCACGTTTCGTCCAAGAAACGTTTCGCCTGTGTCTTCTCAGAATAGCCTACCGGTAAAATGACCGGGGGGAGCCGGGACACACGCGGGACACACACGGGACACGCGGGCGCACAAGGGCGCACGGATCACACAGACGAACCTCAAAACCATCCAAACCCACCAGGAACATCACACCAACCCGTACTGTACGTGGCTCGTCAGGGCGACGACCGAAGGTGCCGCGGCGGCGCGGCCGACTCAACAGCCGCAGGCCCGGAGCCGACCGCTCCCCGCGGCCTACCGGTAACTGGCTGGTGCGTAACGATTTATTCGACATTCTTGAAAACGACTAATAGCTTCCTTGCGCTTGCTTATATACGACTTGATCAAGGGTAGTCGACGGGGGTGTAACGGCGACGGGGGTGCTCTCGCGTCAGC